>Ga0315282_10001430_pt1 | contig 44935 bp, 43 predicted proteins | sample YL17G07_20_MG_FD_203693 | JGI IMG/M metagenome (GOLD analysis project Ga0315282, IMG submission 203693) | Sediment microbial communities from Yellowstone Lake, YNP, Wyoming, USA - YL17G07_20 | ecosystem: Environmental > Aquatic > Freshwater > Lake > Sediment | place: USA: Wyoming | collected... | reverse complement strand
GAAGAACCGAATGTTTTCTATATCTTGACTTGATTTCAGTCAGATTCCCGTAAAGAACGGAGCATCCGTTGTTTATCATTAATATGCGGTCGCAAAGCTCCTCCACTTCATTCATCCTGTGTGTGCTAAGGATTACAGCTTTACCTTGATTCCTCAAGTCAGCGAACATCCTTTTCAGTAACTCGGTGTTAACCGGGTCGAGGCCGGAAAATGGTTCATCAAGAATAACCAGTTCCGGGTTATGAACAATGGTAACGAGGAATTGGATAATCTGCCCCATGCCCTGGCTCAACTCCTCAATCTTCTTTCTTTTGTGCGGCAGCATACCTGTTTGATTGAGCAGCTCATTAGCTTTTTCTTCGGCTGAGTGCCTGTCCATACCCTTGAGGGAGGCAAGATAGATGATAGAATCTATGACTTTCAGCTTTTTATACAGTCCTCTTTCCTCAGGCATGTAGCCAAGCTTATTCTTGCTGGCTTCACTCAACTTCTCGCCGAGGATTGTCACATCGCCCGAGTCTGGCTTGATGATGTCCATCATCATCCTGATGGTGGTAGTCTTGCCCGCACCATTAGGACCAATTAGACCAAATATCTCACCTTGAGTGACAGAGAAGGACAGATCGTTAACCACGGCCTTATCTGCGTAGGATTTGACTATATGATTGACTTCAACTGCAGGCACAGTAGAAGCACCCTCGCGAATTGGCATTATAGCACATCGTCAATAGTGTTAGTTACCTTATCACAATCCGTCATTTTGTTACGGTTTCATCCAATGCCTGCTTTTCCTGCTCCTCTCATCCTCTATCCTGCGCAAAGTCTTCTCATCAATGCCAAAGTGGTGAGCTATCTCGTGGCACACTACTTCAGTTATTTTCACGCCGACCTCCTCATTAGAGTGACACTGACCCTCTATAGGCTTCTGAAAGATGCTTATTTTATCAGGCGTAACAAGCCCATACCCTCCGCCACGCTTAGTTTGGGGCACGCCTTCGTAAAGCCCCAATAATTGGCTGGGATGGCTAACTTTCACTTTCTTAAGCTGTCCTGACGTTGGCCAGTCCTCTACAACGACATCGACATTTTCAAGCTTATTGCGAAACTCAAGAGGCAGATTATTAATGGCTTCCACCACAAGAGTCTCAAATTTTTCCCTGTCCATATCACTGCTGCTAGACTATCTAGCTTCCATTATCTTAGCCCAATTTCTTGGGACTGCGTCTTTGTCCATGATACACTTAGGACACAAAAAATTGTAATGCTAACTCTGCCAGCTATGAGAGGGTTAAATCCCTTTTTCAAAAGCCGTACTTTATTCTTCCAAACGCTAAGGGGGCGAATATCAGGATTTCACCTCAATACTTAAGGCAGATTTAGAGCGGGAATAAAGCCACTTTCTATTGTCCCACACTCCTAATATGGCTATAATTACGCCAAGTAAAGGAGGAAACTCATGAAAACTAGAATCACAGAACTTTTTGGCATTCAGCATCCTATTATATGTGGGGGTATGATGTGGCTGGCTAAACCTGAGCTCTGTGCCGCTATTTCGAATGCCGGTGGGCTTGGAAACTTGACCGCGGGGAACTACGAATCTGGAAATGCTCTTCGGAAGGCTATTAATAAGACTCGAAGGTTGACTGATAAACCCTTTTCCGTGAACATCACTCTATTGCCATCCGTGCGCATTACAAAAGAGCTACACCAGGAATACTTTCAGGTCTGCTGCGAAGAAAAAGTGACTGCCCTTGAAATCTCAGGCGCACCCTTAGATAAGTACCTGGGACCAGACTCCATTAGCCAGGCCAAGAAAGCAGGTGTGAAGTTGATACATAAAGTTGGTGCGGTCAGACATGCGAAGCATGCGGAGAAAGCTGGCTACGCTGCTGTTATTGCCGCGGGTTTCGAGGAAGGTGGTCATCCTCTGGATGATGACGTGACCACTATGCTGCTCACCCCTCGAATCCGTGAGTCCGTGAACATCCCTGTTATTACTGCAGGAGGCATTGCAGATGGAAGAAGCATGGCTGCTGCTATGGTCCTCGGAGCGGATGGAGTCATGATGGCTTCGCGGTTTATCGCTACAACAGAGTGCCTAGCACACCCCAAAATCAAAGAGGAGCTCGTTCGCCGCCAGGAAAACGATGTTACCTTGATATGCAAGTCTATTAACCTACAAATGCGAGCCCTGAAGAATAAATTAGTCCAGGAGGTGCTGGAGGTAGAGGCGCGGCACGGTGGGCTCGAAGAAATAATATCCCTCATCTCTGGCGAGCGCATCCAGAAAGCCTGGGAAAGCGGCGATGTGGAATATGCTCCCCTGGCGCTTGGGCAATCTATCGGCCTCATCAAGGAAATCGTCAGTTGCCGGGAACTCCTGGAGAGAATGGTGCGAGAGGCTGAGGAGGTACTTGCCAATGTCCAGCGGCGATTCTAAGGGCAAGTTCCTGGGATTCCCCTGCAAAATCTAGCTTTGCTTGCGAGGGTTATGCTTCCAGCAGATATTGCCAATGATTGCTGAATATTCCGTCGTTTTGCTCATCCCTCCACCCCCAAAGGGCTGATTGAGAAGTATGAGGAGGATTTCCTGGAGTTCAAAGCAAGGTTAGCAGTGGATGAGCTTATTGAGTTTCTTGATTTGCTTAAGCAGGGAACTGTACATTTCGTAAGATTATTACTCCTCGGTGCCGACGATTGGATAAACCGTGCTAAGCATCTCCAATTAATGATTGCGTGGGCGGTATAGCGGTATAATAGATGCTATTACAAATTATGAACTTAGCCGATATGAAGAGATTGTTTAGCAACTCCCCTCTGTCATTGCGAGCGAAGCGTGGCAATCTCATGCCCACCTCTGAGATTGCGGAGCTTGTTCCGAGTGAAACGAGGAATCTCATGCTCCAGTTTGCTTCGGCTACGCCTCGCAACCGCTAGCGCTCCTCGCAATGACAAATAAACAACCTCATATGAAAGCAATTGACAGATGAGGCCAATGGGAGAAGAATTCGATCTGCATAGTCTGACAGTGGATGAAGCCATCTCCAAACTTGATGAATTGCTATACGCTGCATACCAGGCTGGGCTATTTCGAGTGTGGGTAGTTCATGGCAAGGGCACAGGCATACTGCGTCAGGAGATTAGACGTTATCTAGCAAATCATCCTTTAGTGAGCTCATATGGCCCTGCTGACCGCCATCACGGAGGAATAGGGGCCACTCAGGTTGAACTTAGGAAGTGGTAGTGCTGTAGATAATTGTCGCCGAATAAGCTCATGAACCTCAAACGCCCTCACATCCGAAGCCACCATACAAAGTTGCTAAATCTCCTAACGGCTAAAACTCCGTATTCTGAAGTACTAGAACTGGAATTATGATTGCGCAATCAACCAGATTGTGTAGCCACAGGGGGGCGGGAGGACTTCCCGGGGCATTCCTGGGCTGCTTACTACCCCTCAGGCGTTCTCAGTATGGCACCAGTGCTCGCTGAGGTCACTAAACGGGAATATCTGCGGAGATAGCTTTTAACTTCTCTCTTCAAGGGCGGAGGTGACCACCGGGCAAGGCGACTCTGGATTTCTTCCTGCGCTAGTCTTACATTTAACTTCCGAGAGGGAATATCTATCTCAATGATATCTCCCTCCTCCACAATTGCAATCGGGCCCCCTTCCATAGCCTCAGGGGACACATGCCCGATAGCAGCGCCTGCTGTTGCCCCGGAAAACCTGCCATCGGTGACCAGCGCTACCTCTCCACCTAACTCTACCGCCAGTATCGTGCTGGTAGCCATCAGCATTTCCCGGAATCCCGGCCCTCCCTTGGGACCCTCATATCTAATTACTACCACATCACCGCTATGGATTTTGCCATCCAGCATTGCCGTTACAGCATCTTCCTCAAGGTTAAATACTCTGGCTGGACCAGAGTGCTTGAACATCTCAGGCTTTACCGCTGACTGCTTTACTACTGCACCATCGGGAGCTAGATTGCCATAAAGGATAGCGAGTCCCCCTTCAGAATAATATGGCTCCTCTATGCTCCTGATTACTTCGGGGCGTGTGCTCTGGGCTCCTTCGATAATTTCCCCTAAAGTCTGGCCGCTGAGCGTAAGTGCATCCAGATGGAGCAGATTCTTCTTAGATAGTTCCGCCATTACCGCCTGTAATCCCCCAGCCTCATACAAATCTTCTAAGAAGTAGGGCCCCGCAGGACTAAAATCGCATAGTCTGGGAGTCCGGCGGCCTATTTGATCAAAGAGCTCCAGGCCGATGTCTATTTCTGCCTCACTGGCGAGAGCCATGAGGTGCAGGATAGTGTTAGAGGAACCGCCGATAGCCATATCCACCGTTATGGCATTCTCGAAGGCTTTTTTGGTGAGAATCTGCCTGGGAATTATCCCTTCCCTTAAAAGTTCCATAATCCTCACGCCGGCTCTTCTTGCCAGTTGCCTCCTCGCACCATGTGCCGCAGGGATACAACTATTCCAGGGTAAGGCAAGGCCGAGCACTTCAGCCATGCAGGCCATGCTATTGGCAGTATACAAACCGGGACAACTGCCACATCCTAACAGAGGAACTTTGCTCGTGGGTCTTGGCGCCAACATTGGTCCTCCGTTGATTACGATAGCTGGAATGTCCAAGCGAGCTGCCGCCATCATCATTCCCGGCGTGATCTTGTCACAACCAGTGACCAGCACCATGGCATCCAGGTTATGCGCTAATATCATGGCCTCAATTGAATCAGCTATCAGCTCCCGGCTAGCCAGTGGGTAGCACATTCCAGCATGCCCCATGGCAAGACCATCACAGATAGCGATGGTGGAAAATTCAAAAGGGGTGCCCCCTGCTGATACGATTCCATCTCGAACAGCAGATGCAATGTCATCGAGATGGATATGCCCCGGAACAAGCTCATTCTGTGAGTTGACAATAGCAATTCCTGGCCTGGCTATCTCCTCTGGCGTTCTGCCCATGGCATAGAGAAGAGACTCAGCAAATGCCGAAAACCCTTTTACCGGCATCTCATCTAATAGTTTCATTGATATTCACCCCCTTTTTCTACGAAGTTCCTAATTTTTATTACTCAGTTTAAACAAATTACAGGGTAAAAGCAGCAGCTTTACCGATATGGCGTGATTTGATGTTAACAGAATTTGATACAATTTACCTGCTGCAATAAGCTACAGTAAAGTCGCTGTTGCCATCTTTACTTCCCATAACTTGCCAGCATTATAGGCTATTTTTCTTCCCTTGAGAGCACAAATTTCTATCTTGCCCAAGTTGGTAAGTCCGCCACTGGCCTTCGCCGACGAATGACTGACCGAGAGCTATGAGAAAAAGCTTACCTTTAACGCCAGATACCGGGGCGTGTTTGACTTCACTCTCAGTGTCAGATATACTCTTTGACGAATTTCTCAGTGGGCGATGGTCCAGTACGAAGTTTGTTTTGTGCGAGGTATTGCCCCTTCGAAATCTGCTAAAGTTAAACAATCACATTAATTGCTCAAAGAGGAGGCAGCTATGTTTGCAGAGGAAACTTTAAGGCAGGTGCGTGAAGGTAAGAAGGAATGGGAGAAAGAAGTAGAGAAAGCCATTATGCAAAACCCGGAGAGAAAAGGAGGATTCTCCACTGTTTCCGACATGGAAATAAAAATGATTTATACCCCAGAAGATATCACAGGCCTGGATTTCGCCAGAGATATTGGCTATCCTGGTATTTTCCCGTTTACCAGGGGATGTCAGCCAACAATGTATCGGGGGAGGGAGTGGACCTTCCGTATGTTCTCCGGAATGGGCAGTGCTGAGGATACTAATAAAAGATGGCATCTTTTACTTAAAGAGGGTGAGACAGGGCTGAGCACTGCTTTCGATTTTCCTACTTTAATGGGATATGATACTGATTCGCCCCGGGCTAGAGGTGAGTGTGGAAAGTGCGGGGTAGCGATTGATACCTTGAGAGATTTCGAGATCCTGACCGACAGAATCCCCTTCGATAAGATTACCACCTCCATGACCATCAATCCTCCAGCATCTATACTCTGGGCTATGTATTTAGCTGCGGCTGAAAAAGCTGGGATAAGCTGGGATAAAATTGGGGGGACAATTCAAAATGATATGCTAAAGGAATTCATTGCTCAGAAAACACTGATGCTCCCGCTTGAGCCATCAATTAGGCTGATAAGCGACACAATTGAGTTTGGCACCAAGTATGTTCCTAAATGGAATACTATAAGCATTAGTGGTTACCATATTCGTGAGGCGGGCTCTACCGCTATTCAGGAATTGGCTTTTACTCTGGCTGATGGAATAGAGTATGTACAGGATGTTATTGAACGGAAGAAGTTGGATGTTGATTCTTTTGCCCCCCGTCTCTCGTTCTTCTTTAACTCTCATCTTGATTTCTTCGAGGAGGTTGCCAAATTTAGGGCAGCTAGAAGGATGTGGGCTAAAATTATGAGGGATAGATTTAAGGCTAAGGACCCTCGCTCTTGGTGGATGAGGTTCCATACTCAGACTGCAGGATGCTCACTTGTTGCTCAACAGCCTTATAATAATGTTATCAGGACTGCTATTGAGGCACTGGCGGCAGTTCTAGGGGGAACACAGTCTCTACACACCAACTCTTTAGATGAGACGCTAGCTTTACCTTCTGAGTTTGCTGCTACTACTGCTCTCCGCACCCAACAGATTATTGCTGATGAGATAGGGGTCACTAACACCATAGACCCTCTGGCTGGGTCATATTTTGTGGAATCATTGACCAATCAGATGGAGGAGAAAGCCTGGGAATATATCAATAAGATAGATGATATGGGAGGCATGCCTGCTGCTATTGAGCAAGGCTTCCCTCAAATGGAGATTGCCAATGCTGCTTACCATTACCAGCAGCAAATAGATAAGGGGGAGAAAGTTGTAATAGGGGTAAATAAGTACTCTACCGGTGAACAAGTTTACCCCCCGCTACTACAGATACCTGAGGAATTAGAAGAGGAGCAAATCGCCAGAACAAATGAGGTTAAAAGAATAAGAGATAATCGGCAAGTGATTCAAACCTTGAGTGACCTCCGCACTGTTTCCAAAACTGATAAAAATTTGATGCCTTACGTGATAGAGGCGGTGAAGGAATATGCCACTGAGCAGGAAATTTGCGATACGTGGAGAGATGTCTTTGGAAAATACCACGAGTCAGCTATTCACTTATAGGAAGAGAAGATGAGTTCGGAAAGGAAGATAAGGATTCTGGTTGCCAAGCCAGGGCTTGATGGTCATGACCGGGGAGTGAAAATTGTAGCTCGAGCTTATAGAGATGCCGGATTTGAGGTCATATACACTGGCCTACATCAGACTCCAGAGCAGATTGTCAATGCAGCTTTGCAGGAGGATGTTGATCTAATCGGGCTAAGTTGCCTCTCTGGCGCTCATATGTACTTGCTCCCGCGGGTAGTTGAGCTGCTGAAGGAAAATAAGGCGGAAGATATAATAGTTATAGTTGGAGGTATCATCCCCAAAGAAGATATTCCAAAGCTTAAGAAAATGGGGATTAAAGAAATATTCTTACCAGGCTCATCTCTCAGCGAGATAATAAATTGGACAAGAGCTAATGTGAAACCCCGGCATGCATAATGTTGGAGAAGAAGAGTGATGAGGTACCATAAATGAGACTTGCGAAAGAGGTATTGCAAGGCAATATAAAAGCAACGGCAAGATTGATAAGAGATGTGGAAGATGAATTGCCGAGTGCTATCGAAGAGTTAAAAGCCCTCTACCCCTATACTGGGAGGTCCTACATCATTGGTATTACGGGTTCCCCGGGTTCGGGGAAAAGTACTTTAATAGACATGCTGATAGATGCCTTCAGGAAGAGGGGTAAGACAATTGGTGTTATCGCTATCGACCCCTCCAGCCCCTTTAGTGGTGGTGCAATACTGGGGGACAGGATAAGGATGCAGAGACATGCCACGGACGGGGGTGTTTTTATCAGGAGTTTGGCTACGAGAGGCTGGCGAGGAGGACTATCCCGGGCTACAGCCAACATTATTAACATTATGGATGCTATGGGTAAGGATATCATCTTGATAGAAACCGTAGGCGCAGGTCAATCAGAGGTGGATATAATTAATTTCACTCACACCACTATGGTGATGTTAGTCCCTGGAATGGGGGATTGGGTTCAAACGCTTAAAGCTGGCATCTTGGAGATAGCTGATATCTTTGTCATAAACAAAGCAGATAAAAAGGGTGCTGATGAATTGAAAGCGGAGCTAGAATCGATGCTCCAAATGAGTGCTTATTCTCCACAGGCATGGAAGCCCAAAATATTCTTAACTGAAGCGGTCAATAATAAAGGGATCGATGAGTTGGTGGAGGGGATTTACCAGCATAAGGAATTTCTCATCGCTACTGGAGGACACGATACACATCTTAAGGAGAGAGCAAGGCTTGAGCTAATTGAAGTGCTTAAGAGTTCCTTAATGGACCACGTCTTCCAGATAGTTAACAAGAATAATTATCTGGAAAAGATGATAGACGACTTAGTGAACAAAAGGACTGACCCTTACTCGGCTGCTTCGGATATCATCAAGAAGCTGGCGCAAGAGGGCAAGTTATAGGTATCTTTTTCTGGTTAGCTTTTCGCTTTGTGTAGTTATAATTTTACTTCCCTAAAACCACCAATCAAATTTTTTTAGGTATTAACTATTGACAAACTTATAATAATGTGATACAGTTAACAATTAGTTCCAAGCAACCAAGCTGGAAGACTGGTGGTGAAGGGCCAAACACTGGAAGGCCGAAACTGAAAGGCGCAAGGAATCAAAACCGGGCGCAAGGTAGGTAGAAGCCGGAAGGTGGGATGGTGAGGAACCAAAGCAAAAGGTGAGGTTGCTTGGGACTTTTTTATTTTCCTGATTCTCCTTCCTCAGCCAATTCAGGGTGAAAAGTGCCGATAAAGGGAAGGTTACGATATTCTCCTCTATAGTCCAACCCATAACCAACTATGAACTCATCAGGAATTTCGAAACCCACATAATCAAGAGGAACATCCACCAGCCGGCGTGCTCGTTTATCAAGCAAGGTGCATACACGGAGACTCGCTGGCTCGTGAGCCAGCAAATATTTCAGAACATAATTTAACGTCATGCCAGTGTCTACAATATCCTCAACCATCAATACATGACGCCCTGTTATGCTATCATCGAGGTCTTTGGTTATTTTAACCAACTGACTTTCCCCTCCACCATAATAGGAAATAGCCATAAAATCCACACTAACTGGCAAAGAAAGATGTTGCATCAGGTCAGTCATGAAGCAGACAATTCCCTTCAAAATTCCCACTAAGACAAGGTTTTCCCCTTCATAATCACGGGAGATTTGCCGTGCTAATGCTTTCACTCTTCGCTGAATTTGATTATGGGTGAACAGAATACGGTCAATGCCGGGTACTTTGGCACAAGCCAGGGAGCCATAGCCATATTTAGCCAGAAGCCTGAGGAAATCGTTTTTATTAAGGAGCTTGATGTTAACTTCAGGATAAAGTTCCTTAAGCCGACGCACCTTGCGGTGCTTCTCCGTCACCAAACCCTGCTTCAAGGTGGTGAGCTCAATGTAGAGGTCAAACTCCGGTAAATAAAAGTCAGGGGTAAACATCCCAACTATTCCACCGTTTTCCCAGCGAAGTGGGAAGGAACGAGGTTCATAGAGCCATTCAATTTGATAGAAATCCAGAAGCCGGGCAAATTCCTCCTCGCTGGGGTGAGCAAACTCGGTTGGCCTTAACGATGTAGTAGGCAATTGAGGCAATTTCGATTGCCCTTGAAGGCCCTTATAGCCACTTCCCAATAAGCGCTGAAGCTCATCTTTCGCTAACAGAGCAGCGCTTAGATTGGCAACAGCGAGAAGAAAATTTTTATCACCTTCCGAAAATTGATGGATGTCATGGGTATAAAGCCTGATTTCACCACTCACCTCGCCTTTTTCCGTTATAGGAGCTGCCAGTATAGAAGATATTCTTTGTGCCTTTGCTATCTGAGCATGCTGAATCCTCTCATCTTTGGTGGCATCGGCAATATATACCACTTCACCATTAAGAACCTCAGGTATGCTTTTACGAGCCTCAAGCGGCGCCTTCTTGAGGTAAAAGTCACTGAGACCATGAGCACCAACGTTGATTAAATATTCCTTTTGCGCATCAAGAAAAGAAATACGGCAGCCATTAGCACCCACCGCTTTAGCAGCACTCTTAGCAACGGAATTGAAAATTCTCCTGGTGCTCAAATCTGAATTGGCAACTTTGGCTATCTGCCTCAGAGCTAAATAGTAATTATCCTTCCTTCTACTACCCACTTTAATAACTTACCCGCACTTGGTGAAGCCACAATTGAGGCAGATATTACACCCTTCCTGGTAAATAAGAGGCCCTCCGCACTCAGGACACTGGCCCGCTGCGCTTCTAACCACTTCAGAGTTACCGGACTGTGACGTTTCCGTATCGGCAATAACTTCGCTGCTCTGAGCATCAGAACCGTTACCACCATCACCTTTGATATATTTTTGTAGCACACTGGCAATAGCATCCGCACAGGAAGTGATAGCATGTCCTTGCTCCCAGGCAATCGAGGGACAACGAATGCCTCGCAATTGCTTTACAACGGAGGATAAATCCAGCCCGGACCTTAGAGATAAAGAGATGAGACGACTTATTGCTTCAAGCTGAGCACCAGCACAGCCTCCAGCTTTACCTAAGGTGGAGAAGACCTCAACCACTCCATGCTCATCGAAATTTAAAGTTACGTAGATATAGCCACATCCTGTGCTCACCCTCTCGGTTATGCCCCGGGTAACTTTAGGCCTTTTCCGGGGGATAACCCCCCTTTCAACCCCCTTCACCACCTCACCTATAGTGAGAACCTGGCTTTCCCGGCTTCTATCTCGATAAATGGTTATCCCCTTCACCTTTTCTTCATAAGCCCGCATATATACATTAGCTACATCCTCCGGCGTTGCCTCGTAGGGGAAATTAACCGTTTTGGAAACAGCGCTATCGCAAAATCTCTGAAAAGCTGCCTGCATCTTAACATGCCATTCTGGAGTTATATCATGTGCAGTAACGAAAATCCGCTTTACATCTTCAGGAACACCTTCTATATCCCGTAGCTTTTTCCCAAGGGCTAAATCCTTCATCAACTCCGGAGAATAAAATCCCCCATCTTTAGCCACTTGCTCAAAATAGGGATTTACCTCTACAAGTTCCTCCCCCTCGAGGATATGACGCACATAGCTCAGGGCGAAGATTGGCTCGATACCGCTGGAGCAATTGGCAATTATGCTTAAACTACCGGTGGGAGCTACAGTGGTTCGAGTGGCATTTCTAAATCGCGGACCATCGGGCACATCATAAACGCTCCCTTTAAAAGCAGGAAAAACACCTCTCTGCTCTCCTAGCTCCAGCGAGGCTTTGTTCGCCTCTTCGGAGACGAAACGGGCAACTTCCTCAGCGATGGCTAATCCTTGCTCACTATCATAAGAAACGCCAAGCTGGATGAGCATGTCAGCAAATCCCATAACCCCTAAGCCTATTTTCCTGGTAGCCTTAGTCATTTCCTCTATCTGGGGCAGGGGGAAGCGGTTAACATCAATGACGTCATCAAGAAAGCGAACTACCAGCCTTACTAGATGAGATAATTTGCTATAGTCAATCTCCGCTTTCCCATTCTGATGAGTAACCACCCGGGACAAATTTATCGAGCCTAAATTACAGGACTCAAAGGGAAGCAGAGGCTGTTCCCCACAGGGGTTGGTGCTTTCTATCCTGCCCAATTCAGGAGTGGGATTATGCCTATTTATCTCATCTATAAACACAACGCCAGGGTCGCCAGTGCGCCATGCCATTTCCACCATTTTGTGGAATACTTCCTTAGCATTAAGTTTCCCCGCCACCTCCCTACTTTGCGGATTTACCAAGTTATAATCAGCCCCCTTCTTCACCGCCTCCATAAATTCATCGGTTACCGCTACCGATAGGTTAAAATTGGTCAAGGCATTTGGGTCTCCTTTGACAGTGATGAACTTCAAGATGTCCGGGTGGTCAACATTAAGAATTGCCATATTAGCCCCCCGCCGCATCCCCCCTTGCTTTATCACATCAGTAGTTACATCAAAAGTCCTCATGAAGGAAATGGGACCACTGGCAACACCACCGGTAGAACCGACCCTATCATTTTCAGGTCTAAGCCGTGAAAAGGAGAAACCGGTGCCACCACCGCTCTTATGAATTAAGGCGGTGTATTTCACAGCATCGAAGATGGACTCCATGGAATCGTCAACGGGAATAACAAAACAAGCTGAAAGTTGCCCCAGCTCTCTTCCAGCATTCATCAACGTGGGAGAATTGGGTAGAAACTCCAGATCTGCCATTAGTTTGTAAAATGCCTTTTCCCAGGAAGAGACATCTGCTTTAGCATCGTAAATCAGCTCTGCTTTAGCAATATGTTTTGCCACACGGCGAAATAGCGCCTTAGGAGTCTCAATGACTTTCCCCTCTTTACCCTTCATCAAATATCTCTTTTCCAGAACCCTCAGGGCATTTTGGCTTAGTTTGATTCCCGAAACGACCTTGCCTCGGGCTTGCGGGGAAAATTCGTCAACGGTAATAACTTCACTGATTACAGCCTGAAGCTGAGACTCAGTTAGATGCTTAATTTGTAACGGAACAAATTCCTCCATACCAGGCAGAGGTTGAGCCATCCGCAGGCGCTGTGCTACTTGCTCGGTAAATTTTTCCAGCATCGCCCTGTCAGTTATGCCCATAGCCTCTCCAGCAGCGAAAACAGCCTTGACTACCTTATTATGGTCAATAGGTTTAGTTCGGGTAGACTTCCTCCTGGGATTAGCCATCCCTACCTTCCTCGACGACGAATCAGCGAATTCACCACCTCAGGTGGTAGCAGCGGTAACTGATTAGACGGTGTTGCTTCTTCCCCCTCAGTTAGATTGTCAATTTCTTGTTTCAATTGAGTAATGTCAGTGAACTCACGATATACACTGGCAAAGCGGATATAGGCGATATGGTCAAGTTTCTCTAATCCCCCCATGACTAAATCGCCAATAGAAGAACTGGGAACCTCAGCCTTGCCCATTTTATAAATCTCAGCTTCAATGCTATCTACAAGTTTATCAATAGCCCCGGTCGGCAAAGGGCGTTTCTCACAGGCTTTACGAATGCCAGCGTAGAGTTTGTCACGACTATATTCCTCACGTCGCTCGTCCTTTTTGACTATAAATACATTGCGCGGCTGAACTCGTTCATAAGTGGTAAAGCGAGCGCCACAGTTAGCACACTTCCTTCGCCGCCTTACCCCTTCGCCTACAGGACGCGAGTCAATCACCCCCGATTCTGTCTCGCCACAATAAGGACACCTCATAATCACCCCCTAAGGTTGTGTTTTAGAGTAATTTTACTACTATATGTTGTGAAAACGCAAATAAAAAGAAACAAAAAAACATTAAATTTTTCTTGCTCTACTAGCTCTAATTTCGCTATAATGAAACTCGCTGGGGATTAGTCTAGCGGTAGGACGACTGACTCTGGATCAGTTAGGCCAGGTTCGAATCCTGGATCCCCAGCCAGTTTCTATCCAAACTTCTTCAAGGCGGAGAATATTACCTCTTCTTCATCGGCAATCTCAAAAAGCAATTTTTGAATATCACCAACCTTCCCACCGGTGGGAATATCCTGGACTAAATGAGCTACTTCTGTCCACCTTCTTCCTACCTGCTCATATTTATCCCCTAAGGACTTTAGCTCATCGCTTTTAATGCACTCGCTCGCCTCCCTCAAAAACCTCGAGAACAGGTAGCGAAAACAACCACCTCCGCTGCCATCCTCCTCCAGATAAACATATGTAAATTTATAGCCCCAGCCAAATTCTTGAGGCGGATATTCCTCAGGCCACGTGACAATCTCATTGCCGAAATGGCGAATGCCTTTTATGCCCAGATTTTTTATCGGTGGATTTAACATAGAATCCGCCGTCCTTACAATCGCCCTTTCAATTGCCGTATTAAGTGGACTTAGCTTGAGAGGGAATTTAAACTCGAGCCACACATTCTGTGCGGGAAAGGGACCAAATTTGGATGCTCTTGCCTCCTCAAGCTCACCAAGCGTTGCAATCTGCAATTTTTGATACTGAGTATCGGCAATGTAAGCGATGCCTCTTTCCTCATCTAAACCAGCAACAACCACAGTATGTGCGCCAAAGTGGGCTTCTTTTGATAGCTTAAGATACTTTAAATAAGGCATATCGACATGAATTGCTACAGGAATACCGCTGCTTATCAGTTCTTTTAACGATTGATACGCTTTTCTTTTGCTTGATGTCTTGCGTATCTCTAAACTCACACCAAGGTTATCGCACAGATTTCTATCCAAATCATTTATTCGTCCGCCGATAAAGGGGAATTTCATCCACTCCGTCTTCCAATAGACAAAACCCAGAGCGCTACCAAGCCCGAAAATCATTGGCTCAGTGAAGTTAAAACCGTAAAATTCATAAATATTTCTCAGCGCAGTGGATTCGCAATGCACCCCAGGTCTGTGGATAAAGTCTTTGATAAGCTTCTTCACCTTGTCTTACTTCTTCAGCGCATCCAACGCTCGCTGGAATGTCTCATTGGCAGCCCGTACATATATCTCCAACGGCACAAGTTCGCGGCTGACAATGTTAAGAGTCTCAGTGGACATCTTCCCATCTTTCACGAGTTGACGACCAGCATCCTTCGCCGCATCAAAGACATCATCCAATGATATACCCAGCTTCATCATGGGCCTCAATGCCTCTCCGTGGGGACGCAGCAGTGCTCCGGCAAATTCCATGGCGGCGTTCTTGCAAAAGGCTTTCGTGTGCACCAGCAGCGGGTCGAAATTGTCCATCTCCCAGAAGCCACAGTTAGACACCAGTACCACTTTGCCACGCTTGTGCCCATCACGCACCAGGTGACGACAATGACCATCCCGTAGTTTGAAAAAGGGCTGCACCAGTGGGATTATTCGGTCCAGCAAGTTCTTCATCGGACCGGAGATTCCATCTACGTAGACCGGAGTGCCAAACACGTAAATATCAGCCTCACGTAACTTCGGATAGAGCATCTGCATGTCGTCTTTCTGCCAGCACTGGCCAGGTGTCTCGAGCCAGCAGATAAAATCACCTCTGCAAGGGTTGATCTTGAGCTTTCTGGTATAGAAGAGCTCGACCTCCGCTCCCGCCTCTTTCATCCCCTCAAGGAAGGGATTTAAGATAAGGGCTGTGTTGCCCTTGTCCATCCTGGGACTGCAGTTAAACGCCAGTACTTTCATATTCTCCTCCTTGGTGCATCAGTGTCCTTTAACCTTGTATCCTTTCCTGAACCGCTTTGCTTGTTAATTCTCAAACTTGTGTTGTCATTTTCACCGCCCTGACCACAACGAATGACCCTTCCCCGTAGCCCTCCCTCACCAACTCAATGCCCTCCATTTCCGCTAGATTATGGAAAATCGTTTGGCTAAAATCAAAGCCGTTGAACTTTGCCTTCTTCAAACATGAAACAACCTCATCCACGGAATAAAATGTAGCTATCATGTAAAACACACTTTCACCTTTATGTTGCTGATACAACTGCCCAATAGGGCTGTCTTTATCAATGAATCCTATTATCAGGCATCCATCAGGTTTTAATATCCGGTATGCCTCGTTAAATGCCACTTCTACATTATCTAAAAAACAAATTGTGGTGACCATTAGAGCAAAGTCGAACTGCGCGTTACGGAAAGGAAGGCTTTCAGCTACACCACCGATAACTTCAATCCCTTTCCGTAGGGCTATTTGCATCATTTTGCTTGATGGTTCAATTCCAAGCTTGATTCCCAAAGGCACTGCAAAGCGACCACTCCCAACACCAATTTCGAGACCATTCCCACCCTGGGGCAATAACTTCCTTATCGCTTGAAGCTCCGACTCGTAGGCGAATTTGTGTTTATCAAACCACTGTTCATACCGGAGTGGGTGCTTTTCAAACGGCTCAATCCTTGCCATATCACATCCCTGAGCATAAAATAATACTCTTTGCAAGGCTTGTTACACCAATATGATTAAAGCGGTTTGTTTTGATTTGCATGAAACTTTAGCGCACTATCAGCCTCCTCGCGAAGAGGTATATGCCACAGCCTGTCATGAGCTTGGCCTTGAGGTATCTCCTGAGGCACTCCGTAAATCCCTTCCCCAGGCTGATGTCTGGTGGCGGGAGGAAAATTATCGTTCTCCAATAGGTAAAAGACCACCAAAGGAAAGAAATGCCGCCTATATTGAATATGGGCTCACAGCCTTAAGAGGAACTGGTCTGGAGGTTAGCCGCGACATCGTGACTCAAATACTAATGAAGGTATTCCCGGATGGCTTGAAATTCGAGCTTTATGATGATGCCCTGCCCACCTTAAAATTGCTCAAGGAACGCAACCTCATTCTGGGAATAATATCCAATGTCGGCCAGGAAGTAGCTTCAATATACCAGAATTTAGGGCTACAACCTTATCTTAATTTCCAGGTAACTTCTTTTGAAGTAGGCTGTGACAAACCACATCCCGGGATATTTTTAGCGGCGTTGGAAAGGGCTCAGGTTAACGCTGAAGAAGCAATTTATGTCGGTGACCAATATGATTTAGATGTCGTTGGTGCCCGTGGCGTTGGTATGAAAGCAGTGCTTATTGACCGTAATGACTCCTTCCCCGAAATTACCGATTGCCCCCGAATTCACCGCTTGACGGAAATCGTGGAATATCTCCTACCTTGATTTCAGGACCAGCCTCTCCCTCAGAGCTTTCAAATTTACTACATCTTCTTTATTATATTCCAACAGCAAAGCCAGAGCATTCTGGTCATGGTCAATTTTATATCTCCACCACATCTCTATCGCATCCACTCCATGGATGCCTTGTAGCTGCCTGGGAATGCCCAGTTGTTGCTCCACTCCCTTAAGACCTCCATATAGATTGTTATCCCAGCAGTCATACATGAGGTCATGATGCTGAAACCTAATCTCAAGGTCTATGCCCAGAGCAGCATAAATGAAAGGAAAATCGAATCTGCTGCCATTATAGGTATAAATCGTATTCACGCCCTCAAGGGTTTTGAGAAGGTTGTCACTGGTTACTTCCTCGTCCACCAATTGAATAACCTCGCCAACAATGCCATCACAGCGATAAATGCCAATCACGGTTATGGCATCAAAAAAGTAAGATAACCCGGTGGTCTCAATATCAAGGTAAGCCTCGAGTGATCTCTTCATAGTTTACGCCCTTGCCTTTACTCACCACAACACAGCCCACTGCATATCCTCTTGCCTTTAGACAATCCTCAAGGCATCGAACTTGAAGACATTATAACACAAGAGTTAAGAATTAAGGCTTGTAGAAGACAGACAAAATTTTTAAATCAGCCCCCGCTTTTCTAAAATCCATAGTATGCCCGGAACTCTAAGGTCCAGCTCGGTATCCTGATGAAGGTTCAGCAAAAAATCGCTTATCTTATCCCGCGGGACTGTTAAAACCTCAATCTCCTCGCTGATTTCTTTTTTTCTTTTCCCCACAAACTCAGCCTCAGGGGCGAAGAAATGAGTTGACCTGGTGGAAGTTAACACCGGGGATATCGGCACTGAAATGATTGGAATAAGCCTCTCTGCCCTGTAGCCTGTCTCCTCTAAAAGTTCCCTCCGCGCAGTTTCCTCCTCGCTTTCCCCCTCTCTGTCGGTGAGCCCGGCAGGAAATTGGATAACGAAGGCTTCTAAAGGAACTCTCCAGTTTCTTTCCAGAATTAATTCTCCCTTTCTAGTTAAAGCGACAATTACCACTGCCCCTTTACCATATATGTTTTTCCTTTCCACCGCTTCCCAAACGCCTTCCTCACCCGTATCTGTGTTAAAATATTTCCTCACTACTTGCAGATATTTTCCGTCAAAAGCAACCTCTCTATTTGTAATCCTCATTTTCAATCGCTCCTTTTCATAAAGATATCCTACCCTTTTGTTATTGTTCCTGAATAAATGAAGGAACGTCGTTTCATTTTTACCCACTTCCCCTCATCAATACCAATCAGGTTGCCACATTGACACTTAATCTCACTTCCATCCCTAACACTGTAATCCTCAACTATTCGCTCTTTCCAGCAATGTAATAAGCGCCCCTTCCCTACCTTTACGTATTTAAAGATTTTGCCCTTGCAACGAGCGCATTTTATCACTATCATTCTATACCTCTTCGACGTCGGTTAAATTAGGTTGAACCCTGTGTTTCATCCTTGATTTCTTAAGACCGTTCAGAAAGTAGTTAGCTGGGTCATTAGGCTGACGTTTCTTGGTTGCCTTGATAAGTTTTTCCAAGACGCCAACAGGGTAGCGGTAAATTAGCTTTTTAACTGAGTTAGCACTGATACCAAACTTAAGCAAATCAGCCTCAACTTCCTTAATTCTTATACGATAGCGTTCCCTTTTCTTTGCTTCCATTGTTTCGCTAATTACAGGGTTATTATAGTTTTACCAAAAGTAGAAGGAAATGAGATTTAACATGAAATATCCTCACAATTTACTCAAGGCCGAACGAATGCCTGGTACAGGGGTGGCAGACGTATCACGTAGAGTCAAAAGTTCCGTTCTACCTTGACATCATCGCAGCTAGAACCTGTATAATGAATCAAAATTAGAACATAAGGAGGTGAATTGCCATGATGGAATATCCGCTATTGCTGAGGACTTTTCTTTTGAGAGCTGCAAAATTTTTCCCAAAGAAAGAACTTGTCTCATCATATCCAAATGAGACCTTCCGCTATACCTATGCCGACTATTTTAAAAGGACATGCCAGTTAGCTCATGCCCTGAAATCACTGGGGGTAAAAAAGGGAGACAGAGTAGCCAGCTTCGCCCTCAATAACCAGCGGCACATGGAACTCTACTTCGGTGTACCGTGTATCGGGGCTGTGCTCCATACTGTGAACCCCAGGCTTCCCCAGCATCATATGGTCTATATAATAAACCATGCTGAGGACAAGGTTATGTTTGTAGACGAGGATATCCTATTCTTGATAGAGGCTATTAAGGACCAGTTAAAAACGGTCAAACAATTTGTCATCCTATCTCAGAGCGGTAAACTCCCCGAGACAAGTCTTTCACCCGTATGTTTATATGACGAACTGATTTCACAATTTCCGGAATCCTACGATTTCCCGGAAGACCTCGATGAGTGGGACCCTGCCTTTATCTGCTATACCTCTGCAACTACCGGTGACCCTAAGGGGGTTGTGTATACGCACAGGGGACTTGTATTACACAGTTACGCAGTAGCCGTGACTCTTGGAGGTTCAGAAGATGCTTGTATACTGCACATAGTGCCCATGTTCCACGCAAATGCCTGGGGTGGCCCTTTTGTCGGGATGCTGGCAGGATGCAAGCAAGTCTTTCCAGGACGAGAAGTGCTGAACATGGAAAAGCTGTGCCGAATAATAGCGGATGAAAAAGTGACCTTTACCGCAGGAGTGCCCACTATATGGATGATGCTCTATGATTACCTGGAAAAAGGTGGATGGCATGACTTTTCATCACTTAAGGCTATATACAGCGGAGGAGCAGCCTGTCCGCGGTATCTTATGGAAGGATTGAACGAAAAATATAACTTCCCAATTGTGCAGGCCTATGGCATGACCGAGACCTCACCACTTGCCACTGCAGCCTTACCAAAAAGCTACATGGCTGACTGGCCTATGGATAAACTCTATGACGTGCGGTCCAGTGCCGGCCTCCTTGCCGCGGGGCTTGAGATGAAGCTAGTTAACGATAAGGGGGAGGAGGTCAAATGGGATGGCAAGGAATGGGGAGAGATATTGTTCAGAGGACCATGGATAGCCAAAGAGTACTACAAGGACCCCGAGCGCTCTAAACCTGCATTCGAAGGAGGATGGCTGCACACTGGTGATGTAGGTACCATAGATGAGGAGGGATATGTGAGACTTGTGGACCGGACAAAGGACCTGGTTAAGAGTGGAGGTGAGTGGATATCATCGGTTGACCTTGAAGATGCCATAATGGCTCATCCAAAGGTTCTAGAGGCTGCTGTCATCGGGGTTCCACATCCTAAGTGGCAGGAGAGGCCGCTGGCATGCGTGGTACCCCGACCAGGTGAGACTGTGACTGGGGATGAATTAAAAGAGTTTCTACAAGACAAGGTTAAGGTCTCATGGTGGATACCAGACGAATTTGTGTTCATGGGTCAGATACCAAAGACAAGCGTCGGAAAATTCAACAAGATAGAACTGAGGAAGATGTATGCTACTGGTGAGTTAAAAGGATAGCTTTTTGCCGCAGAGAGCAGGTCAAATATCGAAGGTAGTAGTACTAGCCTGTCTCCTTATCGTTATACTCCCGCTGCTCTTTGCTACTACATACGGTGTTTCCCCATCACGGGCTATGGAGTTGGTTGGCTCAACCTTTGCCTTAGAGTATCTTGCCATCCCACTGGGTATTGCCCTGAAGTTGCCACCTTTATATGTCTTCCTCACCGTAGTCTCTACAGGTATAGGGATATTCATCCTCGTGCTCGGCATATTCCACCTCCTGGGGGCACAGTCTCAAAAAGTTGTCAATTTTCTGCTCAAATTGAGGGGCAGAGTACGGCGATTGCAAAAGTACGGTATCTACGGGTTGATACCCGGTGCCACTCTTCTTGGAGTCTATGGCTGTGCAGCACTGGTTTGGTTCCTCGGCTGGAATATAAGACAGTCGACGTTTTTCACCATCATAGGCTTTGTCCTCATCTCGGCTATACTTCTATTTTCAAGCATCGGCATTCTCAAGATAATTTGACTGGGCTGAGAGAACAGGGACAGTGTCCCCCGCTAACAGCAGTTATTTCACTAAGGCAAGCAGTTGCCATCTTACACTTTCAGAGCTAGATATTGTAAGTAGAGGAGTTTGCAGTTGATTTCAGCATCGTCGACATCACTGGGTGTGTAAGGCTGCTTTATCGAGGCACGCATCAAATTGTCATCAAAAATCGCTCCAAGAAATGCCTGTTGCAGCTTGGTAACCACGATATTAAAATTTGCTAGGGACGAAGAAGCCATTTCCCCTTTTAAGAATGAATAATCCATCTGAGTGTGGAATATCTCCACCACAGGCTCCGATGATTCTCGGGTATAAAGTCGGGCAAAATATTCCGTTGTCGGGGACATCCCCTTGACTTGTTTCTTTTCCGTGCGCCACATAGGTATCCCACCCATTAAGACAGTCCTACTCAGGCTAAACTTCTTGGTGGTTTCAGTCTTCTCCTTGACTACATAAGTTTCCCTTCCGCCCTTGATAATCAAGAAGACTTCCCTGGACTTCATCTCCCGTTTTTGCCCGCCTCGGTCGTAGAATAGAACATATCCCTGTTCCAATTCCAGAGTGTGTGCGATAAAACCTTCCGAAGAGCAGCAAAGCTCTGAATCTGTGCACAAAATCGGCAGAAGTCCTAAATCCCTTAGCTCCTGGGTGACTGACTCTGCCATCTGCTTGCTATCGTAATAAGCAACTATCCTGGGTACCTTCCCGGCAAGGAGAAGCCTTGTCCCGTAAAGGTCTTTCCCGATAATGTCGGCTACTTTTCCTACGAGACTTGTTTCAGGGACAGCCAGAGGAATTAAGGCAAGATACACAATTTCCGATTTTTCCATGGGAGCCCGACTTGCTTTAATTATTATGGAAGACAGCGATATTACAATCCCAGCCCTGAGGAGATGCCCTTCATTGCCTCAATGCCCAAAGTGATGAATTCCTCCAGCTCAAGGCCGAGCTCACTGCATTGAGCAATTTGTTCTCGGTTAGCTCCAGCAGCAAATCTTGGCTGGCGAAAGTGTTTCATCACCGATTTAGTGGTCAGTCCAGCCAGCTTATCAGGACGAACTAAAGCAGAGGCAGTGATGAGCCCGGTTAGGGGGTCAACACAGAAGAGCCCTTTATCCAGCTTCATTTTCCTGGAAACGCCGAGAGCTTCATTGTGACATAGTATAGCATGAGCCATTTCCTCAGTAGCCCCGAGCTCCCTGGCAATGTCGGCCCCTAACTTGCCGTGAGTATTAAGGTCATTTTCAACCAGCTCCGTGTCTATATCGTGCAGCAGCCCAGTAAGTCCCCACTCCTCTTCATCTTCACCTAGCCTTTTTGCCAGGGCTCGCATGATCGCTTCGGTAGCCAGCATATGTTTCACGGTGTTCCCATCTTGAACATTAGCTCTGACCGAATTCAGAATCTCTTCCCTGTTCATAGCTTAACTGAATTTGCCCTGGCTCGCTCGTGGTGATACACCGATGATAATATACCACGAAGATAATTACCAGTAAAGGAGCCCTCTACCCCGGCTATTTCCTCCGGTGTGCCAGTAGCTACAATATAGCCTCCTTCGTCACCGGCTCCGGGACCGAGGTCAATAACCCAGTCAGTGTTTTTAATTACATCCAGATGGTGCTCAATAATGATGACCGTGTTGCCGTAATCAACCAACCGCTGCAGCACTTGAAGAAGAGCGGCAACATCGGGGAAGGAAAGTCCGGTAGTTGGCTCATCAAGTATATAGAGCGTTTTGCCCGTGGAACGACGGGAGAGCTCAGTAGCTAATTTCACCCGCTGCGCCTCACCACCAGAAAGGGTAGGTGCTGGCTGCCCCAAACAAATATACCCCAGACCAACATCCCTGAGAGTTTCCAGCTTCCGCTTAACCTGGGGGAAGTGGTCGAAAAATTCCAGAGCTTCATCCACAGTCATCTCCAGAATTTCAGCAATGTTCTTCCCCTTAAATTTAATCTCCAGTGCCTCACGATTATATCGTTTCCCTTTGCATATTTCACAGGGGACGGAGACATTGGGAAGGAACTGCATCTCGATTTGAACATAACCTGCTCCCTGACAGGCTTCACACCTCCCCCCTCTAACGTTAAACGAAAAACGTCCTGCCGGATAGCCACGCATCCTTGCTTCAGGAACAGCGGCAAAGAGCTCGCGAAGGGGGGTAAATGTCCCGGTATAGGTGGCGGGATTGCTTCGCGGTGTGCGCCCTATCGGTGACTGGTCAATGTTAATCACCTTATCAATATGCTCAATGCCGATAATGCCCTCGCACTTACCTGGTCTGTCTTTAGCACGGTAAAACAACTGTGCCAGCTTTTTGTATAACACCTCATCAATAAGAGTGCTCTTACCGCTTCCCGAAACGCCGGTGATGCAAACAAACTTGCCCAGAGGAATGTGGACATCGATGCTCTTCAAGTTATTCTCTCTAGCTCCCTTAATCACCAGTTCCTTCCCTGAACCGGGACGCCTGCACTGAGGCATGGGGATTTCCTTCACCCCACTTAAATATTGCCCTGTTATCGATTGGGGACAGCTCATAATATCGCTAATCTGCCCTGTAGCCACGATTTCCCCTCCCTGCTTCCCCGCACCAGGCCCCATATCAATGATGTGGTCGGCAGCCCTCATCACCGCCTCATCATGTTCCACAATAATCACAGTATTGCCTAAATCCCTGAGATACTTTAGCGTTGTTATTAACCGAGAGCCGTCGGCAGGATGCAGCCCCACTGTGGGCTCATCGCAGATGTAGAGAACACCGATTAATCCACTGCCAATCTGGGTAGCCAGGCGAATTCTTTGCGCCTCACCGCCACTCAGGGTTGATGAAGCTCTGCCCAGGGTTAAATAGCCTAAACCGATATCAATGAGGAAATTTAAACGAGCATGGAGCTCCTTGATGATCTGGCGGGCTATGGTAAGCTCACGAGGGGTAATCTCGTCTGCAAGTCTGTCTACCCATTCTAGAGCCTGGGTAACAAACATAGCGGTAACATCCATGATGTTGTCCCCCATGATGGTGACTGCTAAAGATTCCGGCTTAAGTCTCTTTCCATGGCATACTGGACAGGGAGTGGACGACATGTACCTCTCAATAGCCGTTTTAACGCTATCGGATCCAGTCTCTTTATAACGACGCTCCAGATGAGGTATAACGCCTTCAAACTCAGTGTAATAATGTCGGAAGTGACCGTAGTGGTCTTCATAAACTGCGGGAACAGTTTCGCCGCCATCACCATAAAGTATCAGGTGGAGCTGGTCTGCACTTAGCTCCTTAACCGGCGTATCCATAGAAAAGCCATGGCGGTGAGCTAGAGCTTCAAGTATGCTGCCATACCAGGTGCTCATCTGCCCATTCCGACTCCACGGCTGGATAGCACCTTCCGCCAGGCTTAACTCTTTATCAGGAATGACAAAGCCAGGGTCGATTTCCAGGTTACAGCCCAGTCCAGTGCAGGCAGGACAGGCACCATGGGGACTATTGAAGCTGAAGGTTCGTGGGGCAATTTCCCCCAGGCTGACGTTGCAATAAGGACAGGCAAAATGCTCCGAGAAAAGCCGCTCCTCTCCATCGATAATGGAGATTAGTACTATACCTGAGCCCAGCTTTAGCGCTGTCTCAACGGAATCGGCCAGACGACTGGCATTCTCCGTTCCACCTACCTGTAACCGGTCAACCACCACTTCAATGGAATGCTTCTTATATTTATCAAGCTGGAATTCCTCGGAAAGGTCATGAATTTCGCCATCAACCCTGACACGGACAAAGCCCGCTTTCTGCAAATCCCGGAATATTCCCTGATGCTCGCCCTTACGGTCCCTGACCAGCGGGGCAAGTATCATAATTCGGCTGCCCTCGGGTATTTTGTTTACCGAATCTACAATTTGCTGCACTGTCTGACGAGAAATCTCTCGCCCACATTGAGGGCAGTGAGGATGCCCGATGCGGGCAAAGAGAAGCCTCAAATAATCATAGATTTCAGTAATGGTGCCCACAATGGAACGGGGATTGTGTGGCGGTCCTTTTTGGTCAATCGAGATTGCTGGGCTAAGCCCTTCAATATAATCCACGTCAGGCTTCTCCATCTGCCCCAGAAACTGTCGGGCATAGGCGGAAAGGGACTCCACATAGCGGCGTTGCCCCTCAGCATATATGGTGTCAAAAGCCAGCGAGCTCTTGCCACTTCCTGAAACACCGGTGATGACCACCAGCTTATTCCGGGGAATGACGACGTCTATATTCTTAAGATTGTGCTCCCTGGCACCCTTGATAAATATGGCATCTGGCATGATGCTTTATTTTAGCACCATGCCAGACTTCTTAAAAAGTTTGCTATAGTCTAATTCTAAATAATCCACAGGGGGCAAAGCACCAGTGTTACCGTAGCTATAAGCTTAGCTACAATATGTAATGAAGGCCCCACGGTGTCTTTAAGAGGGTCACCAACAGTGTCACCAACGACACCAGCAGCGTGTATCAGTGAACCTTTAAGGATGACATTCCCTGCTTCATCCTTGAGTTGCCCATCCTCGATATACTTCTTAGCATTATCCCAGGCACCGCCACCGTTATTCATAAAGGAAGCCATAAGAATAGCAGAGAAAGTACCTACCATAAGGAAGGCACCTACTGCCATAGGAGCATTGTAACCTGGTATGAATTTAAAGGCGACTCCAATAACTATGGGGAGAAGCACGGGAAGCAATCCAGGGGCAACCATTCCCTTTAATGCTGCCTTTGTAGTAATGTCAACTGCCCTGCCATAATCCGGTCTTGAGGTTCCCGCCATGATGCCAGGGTCAGCTTTGATTTGACGACGCACTTCCTCAATAATCCCACTTGCTGCCTTTCCTACCGCCCTAAGCCCCCAGGAGCTGAAAAGAAAGACCATCATGATGGCCAGAATAGCGCCAATAAGAACCTCAGGGAAAACAAGGTCTACACTGAACGGCACTCCCGTCTTGCCTTGAAAGAGCAGGACTCTGTCAAAGTAAGCTTGAAAGAGAAGGAAACCAGCCAGCCCTGCCGAAATCATAGCATATCCCTTGGTTAGAGCTTTGGTGGTATTGCCGGTAGCATCAAGATGGTCGGTAACTCGCCTTATCTCGCCACCAGCGTGAGTGAACTCGTTGATTCCGTTGGCATTATCGGTTATAGGACCAAAAGTATCTTCAGCCAGAATGAAGGGACAGGTCATCAGCATGCCCATAGTAGCTACTGCAGTGCCGTAAGCGCCGCCTACCCACCAGGGAAGGTTTAACCCTGATTGTGTGCCAAACCAATATGTGACCCCAAGAGCAACAGAGATAATGAGCGCCGTAGGCATGATAGTTTCAAACCCTACGGATATGCCGGTAACAATGGTGGTTGCTGGACCAGTGCGGCAGGCTTCCGCGATACTTCTTGTCGGGTTATATCTGGATTCAGTGTAATACTGAGTAACATAGACTACAATTACGCTAGTTACTATGCCAACAAGACCAGCCCCCATAAGCCACAGCCATCCTGGGCACATAGAGCTGAACATCACTTTGCAGATAGCAAACATCGCCACGGCACAGAGAGCCAGAGCGATAAAATAGCCACGGTTGAGAGCAGTCATAGGGTCCTCTTTTTCGCTGCGGCTGTGCACGCCTAAAATGCCGAACATGCTGGCAACAATACCGCAGCCACGAATGATGAGCGGGAAGAGCACCCAGCCCACAGCGGTAAGCGGAGCAATCCCCGCCTTTATGGAGATGACATACAAAGCCACACCTATTATCATAGCGCCGATGTTTTCTGCTGCTGTGGATTCAAAGAGGTCGGCACCACGACCAGCGCAATCACCAACATTATCACCGACCAGGTCAGCAATTACCGCGGCATTGCGGGGGTCATCTTCAGGAATCCCTACCTCAACCTTACCGGCAAGGTCAGCGCCCATATCAGCAGCCTTGGTGTAGATACCACCACCGAGCTGGGCAAAAAGGGCGACCATACTGGCACCAAAACCAAAACCAACAATAATGTGAGGAGCAATTTCAGGATGAGTAGCTCCTCCAAAGGCAAAAAATATTGCTGTTACTCCGAGCAAGCTCAAGGCAACAATGAGAAAGCCAGAAACTGCTCCACCACGCAGCGCTACTCTTATAGCCGCATTTAAGCCATGATGAGAGGCAGCAGCACAGCGAACATTTGACTTGACCGCAATCCACATGCCCACAATTCCAGAAACGCAGGAGCAAATACCGCCGACGAGAAAGGCAACCCCCGTTCTCCACCCCAAGCCAAAGGCTGTTACCCCAAGATACTCTAGCTCTGCAGGGCTACTCAGCTTGCCGAGCAGAACGGCAATTACCGCTGCTACCGCCACAGCAGTTATGCCGATGGTGGAATATTGACGTCTGATGAAGGCCCAGGCACCCTCCGTAATCATGGCATTGACATCCTTCATCGCTGCTGTTCCCGAATCAGCGCGCAGGATATACCTTATTAAGAGTAAGGCAAAAATAATGCCTATACCCCCACCTATCACCACCAGCCAGAAAATTCCCGGAATTTGTGACATCATAACCTCCTTTCTACATAAGCATAAAAATAAGGGCACTCACTCTAAATGTAAGTGCCCATACTTACGTCTCTCGCAGGTTAAAATAATCCATGTCAAAGATGCAAGTTTAATATAACGGCGTCTTTTCTGTCAACGCAATGTACTGAGGAATTGTTTATTAACTCCCAAATTTTCCCCGGCAGTATTCAGGCTCAGAGAGTACTTTCAACCTTCACCAAGTTGAGATTATGCATAAGATTGTGATACAGTGTCTTTTGCAGCAAGTCCTGAAAAGGCAAAAAGAGTGCTTAGTTTCCATCCTGAATACACACCTATTCAGCCCATAAAACAAACCCTAGGGAGCAGAAAAGGTGGTAAGGGCAACAAGGAAAAATAGCTACACTTCATTTTCTTCGCGGACAAACATCCCGGTTTTCTTGCTCCTTGTGTTATTTTTCTTCCTCGGTTTTTTTATTAGTCTTCGCTTTAGTGTACCAGGTGTTGTTGTATACCTGGGTTTGTGGTTAGTTTCTTATATAGTGATATATGCCGGCACATGCCGGAATTGTGTCTATTATGGAAGACGATGCCCTATACCACTTGAGGGTAGTTGCGTGCACCACTTTTTGAAAAAAGGAGAAAAGCCTTTCGGACGTTCAGCGCTTTTTTGGGCAATGGTAGCTTATCTATTACGTATTCTTGTTCCCTCATTTATTATTTTCTATTCTCAGTGGCTCTGGTTGGGCATAGCTTACTTTGGAATCTTTGTATTATTCTGGGTCATCCACTTACGGGTCACTGGCTGCCCAAACTGTGTAAATATCGACTGTCCGCTAAATCCCGATTACTCGGAAAGGTAGAACAACGTTATTATCCCGCCTTTTCTACTCATAGAAAAGATAAGCCTCAATCTTGAATTTTGATAAGAATTTATATTGCACGAAAAAATGCAATAACATTCGTAACAAGATACAATATGAGAAGCGAAGGAGATACAATGGAGGTCTCTTCAAAGTTCGTCGGGGCTAGATTAAAAGACTATAAAACTGAGATAACCTGGCGTGACACCATGAATTATGCCGCCGCTATCGGTGATAATAATCCCTGTTATCTGGATGACGAGCGCACAGAGGGGGTCATTGCACCTCCAATGTTTAGTGTGGCGGTGACATGGCCAATATCTGAGAGATTCTGGGATTACATCGAAGTCCAGGATTTTCCCAAAGAGATTATATTCACCTTGGTACATTATACGGAGCACCTGAAATTTTATCGCCCGATAGCACCAGGAGATAAGCTAAGCATAAAGGGCAAGATTGCCGCCATCCTGCCTCATAAGGCGGGTACTCACATTGTTACCCGCTTTGATGCCTTCGATAAGGAAGGCAAACCTGTTTTCATAGAGCATATTGGAGGTATGCTACGAGGAGTCAAGTGTACCGACGAGGGCAGAGGCGAAGAAGCTCTTCCCGGAGTTCCCAGACATACTGGAGATAATGTCCCCATCTGGGAATCGGTTATCCCAATAGAACCCCTTGCCTCATTTATATATGATGGCTGTACCAGGATCATTTTCCCAATACACACCTCTGTTAAGTTTGCTCATCAAGTAGGGCTTCCCGGAAGAATTTTACAGGGCACAGCCACCCTTGCCTATGCTGTGCGTGAGCTTATCAACAGGGAAGCTGGTGGAAACCCGCTTACACTGAAATGCCTGTATTGCCGATTTAGCAGTATGGTCTTGCCCGGGACAGATATAAAGGTGCAACTTATCAAAAAGGACGACGATAGTGGTGGCACAGACCTGTTCTTTGTTGTTCTGAACGCTGAGGGGAAGAAGGCTATAAGCGATGGCTATGCAAGGCTGGAAAAATAAAAAAGGAGGATAGTATGAGCTGGAAAGACTTAACTCAAGCCTGGCATTTTGTGGAAAAATGGGCCGAAAAGAAACCAGAGGCTGAAGCTCTCGTGTTTGAGGATGAGAGGCTTTCCTGGAGAGATTTTAAGAAAAAGATGGACAGGGTAGCCAGGGCATACCTTGAAGTGGGAGTGCAAAAGGGAGACCGAGTTGCCCTGCTTTCCATGGCACGAAATGAATTCTTGACCACTTACATGGCAGCCGGCAAGGTTGGCGCCGTATGGCTGGGCCTATCACCCAAGTTTACCCTGGATGAGCTTCGGTATCAGATTGGAGATAGCCAACCCACAATGCTCATCGCACTTCGAGAATACCTCGGCAATGACCTTTCGGAAAACATAAAGACCCTGATAAAAGAATTTTCCGGCCTGAAGAAGGTCCTTGTTATCGGTGAGGCATTTGAAGGCACTGAGAGTTTTGCAGAATTCACCGAAAAACCAAGAAAGGAGCTAAATGAAGCCCTTGAAAAACGGGTATCTGAGGTCAGTGATGACGATGAAGCCCTTTTATTGTACACCTCTGGTTCTACAGGCAAGCCTAAAGGGGTGGTTCATACCCACAAGAGCATTGTTGAGAACATAAAGGTTGAGGTGGAAAAGTTTTACTTTGCAGAGACAAGCAGGGCACTGCTCCATTTCCCCATAAATCATGTAGCTGCTGATACCGAGATAGGGGTTGCTGCGATAGTGCAAGGTGGCTGTCTCGTTTTGATGGACAAATTCGACCCCGCGGCAACTTTGAAGGTAATAGAAAAGGAACGCATAACCGCACTCGGCCAGGTACCTGTTATGTTCCTGTTAGAATTCAGACAACCTGACTTTTTTAACACTGATTTCAGCAGCATCGAAGGATTTGTATGGGCTGGAGCTGCGGCACCAAAAATCATGATTGATGTGCTCAGTAGTATCTGCAAAAAGACCGGCGCAAAATTACTCACCGGGTATGGAAGTACTGAGGTAGCGGGATTTGTCACTTACACCGAGGCAGGAGATGATATGGAAACGGTGATGAAGAGCGCCGGAAAGATTGCTCCACCATTTGAGCTCAAGATTGTGGATGAGAATCGCAGGGAACTCCCGGATGGCGAGATAGGAGAGATTGCTGTGAGGGGTCCCTTCCTTATGAAAGGATACTTCAATAAACCAGAAGCCACAGCCAAGGTGATTGATAAACAAGGTTGGTACTATACCTCTGACCTCGCCCGTAAGGACAAGAGAGGATACATCTATATCACCGGGAGAGCGTCTGAGATGTTTAAAACTGGCGGAGAAAATGTCTATCCGCGTGAGATAGAAGATATACTTGAATCACATGACAGCGTACTCTTTGCTGCTGTAATAGGGGTGCCTGATGAAATTTATCAGGAAGTGGGTTGGGCCTTTGTTATGCCGATGCCTGGCAAAACCACAACGGAAGAGGAATTGCAGGACCTTTGTAAATCTAAATTAGCTAACTTTAAGGTCCCCAAAAGATTCTTCATCCGTCAGATGTTACCTCTTTTATCCACTGGCAAGGTGGATAAGATTGCTTTAAACAAAGAGATTTCAGAAATGTTGAACAAAGACTAAGGGAGGCGTTACCCAAACATTAATCCCTTAAACGATAACCTTCCCGGGTAACTCTTTTATTATCTTCTCCGCTTCCTCCGCTATTCTTTCTATAAGTTCTTTCACACTCGGGATATCCTGTATTCTTCCTGCCACTTCTCCTCCGTAGAAAAGTGCCTTCTCATCATCTTCTCCCGCCAAGGCCCTATGTCCTTCCATTTCTGTGGCAAGAAGAGTCTGGTCCAGGGTTATATCAGGTTGACCGACAAACAAATTGGGAACTTTCTCAACCGTAAGTCTGGCAAGTTGAACAGATGCCTCATTTCTCAGATACCTTAGAGGACCAACAAAACCTCTGGCTACTATTGTGCTTCTCTCATCGGTTTTTAACAGCCGATTCTTCCATATGTCCCCAAAACACGTATCGGCCTCTTTTGTGCCCACAAATCTGGTGCCCATCTGAATCCCTACAGCTCCTAAAGCAAGAGCTGCGGCGAGCGTTGCACCATCACAAAATCCACCGGCACCGATTACCGGAACACCCACGGCATTGACCACTGAAGGAAGAATGGCCATGGTATGGACTGGCTCCCAGGCTACGTGACCTCCCCCCTCATGCCCTGAAGCGATTACCGCATCTACCCCGGCTTTTTCAGCCCTTTTAGCGTGACGAACTGAAGGAACCACGTGAAACCATTTGAGCCCGCTTGGCTTTATCACATCGGTCCAGGGCAGCGGGTCTCCTGCTGAAGTGATTATCACCTTGAGTCCTTCCCTTATATCCGCATCCTCGTCCCGCGCATTGACCGCCGCCCGGACAAACTCCCTTGCTGGCGTGCTAAGCTCAGCGGACACCATAACGTTTATCCCAAAGGTCGCTCCCTTTTTAGTGCCTTTACCCACCTCGCGAATGTATTTTGTTACCACATCGTATGGGTCACCTTTTTCTGCGGTGAGAGGACCTAAATCCACTCCTAAACTACCTAAAATGATGCCGCTGGTGCTGATAATCCCAAGTGCCCCAGCATTTGCCACTGCTTGAGCTAGCTTCTGCGTTTGAAATGGTCCCATGCCTGCTTGTATTATGGGATATTTTATCCCCAGCAATTCACAGAGCTTGGTCTTTATCATTATTCTTTCTTAGACTTCCCTTCAGGCGGCGGAGCTTCCTCCGGAGCTTCTTCACCCACCTCTTCTGCTACCACCTCTTCTGCTACCACCTTCTCTTCCACTACCTCCTCTACCCGTTGTACACTAATCATCGCCACCACCACCTCTGGGTCGTTAATGACAGTAACCCCTTTCTCCAGTTCAATGTCCTTCACCCGCAGCACCTGGCCTGACTCGGTGAGGGAACTGATGTTCAGTTCTATAGTGGTAGGAATCTTTGCTGGGAGGCACTCAACGGTCAAAGTATCGAGCTCCTGTACCAGGGTATTCTCCCTCACTTTCAAGGCTGGCGCTTCCCCAACTAAGGTAATAGGAACCTCCACCTTTACTGCCTCCGCCATTCTTACCTCATAAAAATCTACATGGAGCAATTCGCGTCTTGGCGAGTCTACCTGAATTTCACGGACTAAAACGCTCCTTGACCCTTTTGCACTACCTATTTTGACATTAATAAGCTTGGCTTCCCCTGCTTTAGCTAATACCTGCCGAAGCTTGGCAGTATCGCATTGCAGTGCCAGTGATTCGATACCGTGACCAAAAAGATGCACCGGGGTAACCCCCTGGCGGCGTAAAAACCTGACTTTTTTGCCCAGAATGTCCCTCTTGGTAGCCTTCAATTCTATTTTGTCCATCCAATCACTCCTTTAAAGTTAATACTTCTACACATTAAAGCATATTTTGACCCATCATAGGTAGTCTTGCTGCCATCGAAATGCTGGGGCACCTCTATAAATGTCAAGGGGAAGTGCCCAGAAAAGACTTACCGCCTTTTCTGAAAGGCGCTATTGGAATTCGCCAGTCTGACGAGTGCCCCGTTTGTCACGGCGTTGGTTACGTTGAAGGCTGATAGTGCCAGGCTTCCCCAACTCCCTGTGGTCGTTGACATCAGCGGCAGAAACTGAGGTTCCTGATTTCGGCGCGCCGACCAATGCGCGCGTTGTGCAATTACATAACAAAACAGGCTTTTGTTTTCTATGTCGAATCTCTGTTAGCGTCTAGGCGAAAGAAATGGGCCAATCACTAACACTATGCTGCCATCCTCCGCCTAACTTTCCTTCAAATTCAGCTAAAGCAGCCTGAGCCGCCATAACCACCCGGATTCCAAGTTCAGGTATGATTGCTTCAAGTCCATCCACATCATATCCAGTGAAATCTTGCCAAATTCCATCTCTGCAGGACTGAATGCTAAACAGGAAATCTCATTCTGAAACCGCTAATACAGAGCTCTCCTGTGTGTTCCCAGTCTAATCTTCTCTCTTCACCTCGACCTTTATGTCTCTTATCAGCTTGACTCCGAGTCCGCCGATCTTGCCACCCGCTGTCATGACGAACACCATAAGAATAAACCATAGAACCATGTTCACGATCAGGCTTATTCCCGCGCCTGATACTACCTCAACCTCTGTCGGTGACATTCCTTCACCAGACGGCAATGGGATGGTGATACTGTTCATTTCAAATATAGCTGGAGGAGCTGCCGAACCTGTGAAGACGTTGAACATGGAACAAACCGGGAAGATTATTAAGCCTAGACCTACTGCAAGCAGGACATAACCAACAGTTTTGTCAGCCTTGATTCGCATTTTGCCTCCTTGGGTCGGTATTTTCTTTGGTTCAATAGTTTTCGAGCAAATCGACCTTGCCAAAACGATACATCCTCGCGGCGACTTTCGTCAATCATTGTACTAATCCCCGTCTTCAGCCTTCTCAGCGCATTAAGACGAGTGGAAACACAGATCTGTAGCTGCTTGTGCCAGTAAACAATCTGGACTTCTGTGCAATGCGACTGGGAACCATTAGGTCATGGCTAATCCAGTCAAATCAGATAGGTGATTTTAGTTAAGTTCAGGAGCACTGGAGCAGTGCGAGACTATATTAGTTTCATGATTAGAAATGCTATTCCCAGATAGGCTGCGATGCCCACAATGAGCGAGCCCGCTAGACCTATACGCGGCAAAAGAAAGATTACAGCAACGACATAGAGCACCCAAGGAGGCAATAGTATTAGCATACTTTTGGCATAAGAAACAGCAACTTCTGTTCCGCTAGCAAAGTATATGCTGCAGAGAGTTACCACGCTAATAGTGGGTAAGAAAGCAATAAATGCAGCAAACAGACTTTTTGTTTGACTCCCAAAATAGGTTGCGGCGGAGACTATAACTCCGCCAATCACAAAATATAGTGGCAGCATTTTGATATCCATAGTGCTCCCTCACCATTAAAATACCTTGCCTATTCTAGCATATTAGGTTGCAAAGTCGGCACAGCGCTGAACAATCCGCTATTTTCATTGAGATTATAGCACCGACGATAATGGCTATGAAACTGGATATGGTAACTCGCCCTACTGCACACAACGCTAAAAAGTGCAATTAGGGTGTGAGCTGATGCCAACAGCCGAAGGGCCCAATCCCCTGACTAAGGCTACAACTTTACAACCTGGCACACAAAAGAGACGGCGATAACTTATAGTGTATAATGGAGAATGCCTCTTTCCAGCTTCATAACACCGGAGCAGTTGTGCTGAAACAATCCAATTCAAAGTTCTTGGTATACTCCTACGTGGCTGCGGCAGCTATCATCTGGGGCTCTAATGGTGTAATTGTAAACTGGGTCCCTTACGACGCGTCCGCTATCGCTTTCTTCAGGGTCTTATTTGCTAGCCTCACCCTCCTGCCTGTAGTACTTTTGACTCGAAAACCTGAAACGATGCGTGCTGCCAGGTCCTGGAGGGTTATGCTGAGTTTAGGCTTGCTGCTCGCCTTGGGTTGGGCGTTGCTTTTCAATTCGATGAAGCTCATTGCGATCGCCAACGCGGTCTTGCTAAATTACACGGCACCCATCTTTGTAGCTTTACTTGCCCCCCTATTTCTTAAGGAGAAACTTGAGAAATCTACCCTGCTGGCATTAGCCATATCCGTGGCCGGAATAGTAGTTATTTCATATCAGCAGAATCTTCAGATGAGTCACCTGAATCTTTGGGGAGTAATTCTTGGGCTCCTTGCCGGCCTCGCCTATGCCGGATTTGTCATCGCGTCTAAGAGGGCTTTATCCAGCTTCTCAAGTCTAGTCGTAGCATTTTATTCTTACTCTGTAGCCTCAATTTTTCTCCTTCCCTTCGTAATAGGCACTGATTTTTCTCCAGATTTAGCTCCATGGATACTTCTGCTGGTTTTGGGTGTCTTCAACACGGCATTTGCCGTTACGCTCTACCTTAAAGGCCTTGGAATGGTAAAGGCTCAGAAGGCGGTAGTTTTCACTTATTTGGAGCCTGCAAGCGCCGTGGTTTTCGGCTTTCTCTTTCTAGCCCAGCCGCCCACATCGCTCATGCTTGTCGGTGGTGTTCTAATTCTCATCGCTGGATATATTGTAGCCTCAAGATGACTCCGTCTCCGGATGTTACACAGCTTATCTGCCTTTCAATCAAGTTTGCTGTTGCTAAGCAGTTATGATGAGGAGGAGGAATTATGATTAACACAAGCCGTAGATGAATTTCTGGAAAAATGTAGACACCGGCAAAGTCGGCACAGCGCTGAACATCCCGCCCTAATGTTGAGTCATCGCTATGCCCCAAATTTATAACAGGGAATCGATAGCTCTCTCCAGCTGGCTAAGGGTGTTACATTCCCGGGCAATGTTACAGTAGGGAAGGTATTTCTTCATCTCTGAGTCGCCCGTCCCCCAGAATGCTCGGCTCTCCGGATTAAGCCAGATGACCCTTTTACTTCTCTTTTGAATCAAGCTGAGAGCCGCAGTCTGGGGCTCACCATAATTGTTCCGTGCGTCTCCGAGGATGATGACCGATGTTTTTCTGGTGACGGCATTAAGCCAGTTTTTTCTGAAGTCAAGGAATGCTCTCCCGTAATCAGTGGAACCTAACTTGATATCCAGACCTGTTCCGGTCTGCAGTTTGGCAACAGCCTCTTGTACCGGATAGTCATCAAAGACAGAGCTTGCCTCTATGATGTTAGAGCAGAAAATGAAACTCCTTATCTTGATGATCGCCTTGTTCAAGCTATAAACTAAGAGCAAAAAGAACCGTACTACGGTTGTCATGGAGCGACTGACATCACAGATAACAATGACATCAGGACGGTCAATTTTCTTCTTTTTCCATTCGATATCAAAAGGAACTCCTTCGTATGCCATGTTCTTCCTCAGTGTCTTCCTGACATCAAGATGACCTCTCCTGAAGCTCCTCATCCTTCGTGAATAAATATCACTGAGGCGCTTTGCCATCTTCCGAACGATTACATACATCCTATCGTAGTCGCTCTTTTCCAATTCACCAAGTTTGGCATTCTTAAGGTATCTCTCCATAATATCCTCGGTGGGTGCCCGGGCATAAAGGTCATGTTCTCGTTCCACAAAATCCCTCACATTCTCAAATAAACGGTCTCTCGCCTCCTGTAACTGAACTGCCTGTTGAATTGAACCCGGGGTATTCTCTTGCCTGAACAGCATGATATCCCGGTCTAAACCATCTATCCCCATATGGCTTAGTATCCTGTTGGTGTACAAACCTTTTTGAGTAAAGAACTTTATCTCACTGGTCTTCGCCTCCTCCACAGCTTCCATCAAAGAAGCCATGAGCTCGGCATGGTCCCGTGAAATAAGCATCCTGGTTAGCGGGGATACTGGATGCTGGCTATCTGCCCTCAGAATGTGTTCTGTCTCATCATCAGGGAAGCTGTTAAACGAGAAAAAAAGAGCGAAACATTCATTGAATTTTTCCTCTTCCCCGGCAGTTTTTGCTAACGCTGCTGATAGGGAAGTCTTCAGGATTTCGCGGTCTTGATAACCTACAAGCTCGGCAGCACGAAACGCATCCATGCTTTCAGATGTCGATATCCTGACACCGAAACTTCGCAGAGAGGAAATAAAATCATGAAGGACTTGCTCCATCCTTCATTCACCACCCTCTTTCACAGCATTGCTTGTCATTTCAGGTAGATGCTCTTTCACCACCCCGATATCCTCTTCAAACTTCAAAAAGACGTTAAGGGTTTCCTTGACTGTTTCCACATCGAGTTTTTCCGCATTAAGAGCAAGGAGAACCCTGGCCCAATCGATTGTCTCGCTGATTGACGGCATCTTCTTGATATCCAGCTTCCGTACCTGCTGGATAAAAGCAACTAACTGCCTTCTTAGCCTTTCAGAAACCTCAGGGACTCGGATTTGAATGATCTCACGTTCCATTTTGGCATCCGGAAAAGGTATGAAAAGATGTAAACAACGACGTTTCAATGCATCACTGAGTTCCTTGGTATTATTGCTCGTTAAGAATACAAATGGCTTGTGTTCCGCCCGAATGGTCCCAATCTCCGGTATCGATACCTGAAACTCTGACAGCGCTTCGAGCAGAAATGCCTCAAACTCTTCATCCGCTTTATCAACTTCATCAATCAAAAGCACAGCGCCGCCACTTTGCTGCAGTGCCATTAATAGTGGCCTTGGCTCGAGGAACTCATACGAGAAAAAAATGTCATCATATTTATGGAGTGCCTTGATGGACTCTGCCAGACTATCTGTCCCCTTTATGATGTCATTCAATTTATCCTTCAATATCTGGGTGTACAGAAGTTGTTTGCCATACTTCCATTCATAAATAGCTTTCGACTCGTCTAATCCTTCATAGCATTGCAGGCGTATCAAAGGAAGATGTAAAACTGCCGCTGCCCTCTGCGCCAGGTCTGTTTTACCTACTCCAGCCGGTCCCTCCACAAGAACTGGCTTTTCCAGGTTGTAGGCCACATATAATGTGGTTGCGATGTGCTTGCTGCAAATATATTCCACCTCCCGGAACCTCTGCTGGATACTCTCTACAGAACTAAATACTTGGTCGTTAAGCACTTTCATCGTTGTATGCCTTCCCTGACAGCAGAATCTCTCCAAGTTTTCGCTGTTTGATTGCCATTGTGTTCTTTCTCATATTGACGATGTGGTCCAGGTCATTTGCCAGGAGACTGAGCTCCACATCGGACTTTATATTTGCCTGGGACATTATAGCATCAAGCTGTGACTGAAACCTGATTGCCATATCGCGAGAACAAAGTAGCACAGAGTGTAATTCAGGATGAGTCGTATCACTATCCAGCATATTTGCTGCCTCGTAAGCTATGATATTAAGGGTATCAGCCAGGGATTTTAATTCACCAAGACCATTTTTTAAGTCATCATCAGCCCTGATACGCTGTCCTCGAATAGCATTAACCAGCAGTTCAAGCTCTTCTTTCATTCCTCCAACGACAGGTCCCATTGATAAGATGCTTTCTAGCTCCCCAAATGGGACTATTATATCATCATAGGCTGAGCCTTTCTTTCCCAGAATGTTTGCTGAAGGAACGGCGCAATCCCTCAGTACTATCCCTCCATGAGGAGACGGACGCAAAAAACTCAGCTTCATTGGTTCAGTTAATAACAGTCCCGTGGTCCCTTTGGGGACGATGAATACCGTAAACTGTTTTCTACTGCCCTTCACACCAGTAATGGCACCAACAAGAAACAGGTCGGCAATAGGCCCATTTGTCAAGTAGTATTTCTCCCCGCTCAACACATAACCATTACCCTCTTCATGAGCAACTGTTTTCAAATATTTAGGATGAGCTCCTCCTCCCGGTTCTGAAATGGCAAAAGAAGCTATGAGCTCGCCGTTTGCGAACTCAGGTAAATATTTATTTTTCTGCCGTGAGTCTCCAAACTTCAGTATCACAAAACGGGAAATAAGCTCATGCATTAGCCATGACACAGCAAGTCCCATGTTGTGTCCTCGCCGTACCATTGCTTCTCCAGCTACCGCTATTGAAAGATAGTTGCCTCCCATCCCTCCATATTCTTGTGGAATTCCAACTCCCAGAAGCTTTTCCTGAGACATCTTGTGCCAGATGTCATAAGGAAACTCATTGCTTGTGTGAAGGTCACTACGATGAGCAATGTTCTGCTGGGCAAAGTGAGAAACTTTTTCCCTCAGGCTACAGAGCTCATCCTTTATCGCTGTTGCTATGTCTACCTCCTTCCTTCTGCGAGACTTATGGTTGGTTACATTTCACAAAAAGCATCCGATAATCTTACCAGAGGTGCCGGCTTTCGAAAACTAGCTTTCTACAGGAGGGCAATCACGCCTGAACACACAGTGCGATTACAAGTGGGTGATTCTTTGGCGTCAAGTGAACATTGTGCTATTTTTTGTTCAGGCTTGGGGAGTTTTATCGCTGCTTCCCAAAATTTGCTCTTACGAGTGTTTGTCCAGCTTTGCTTCTACGCTAGCAAGAAGAATCTCAGCAGAGCTGGCCAAACAAAGTGGACTTTTGGGTATCATTTTGTATATTGCTTACTTTTCCTCGTCGCTTAGTTTCGATATCCGAACGGAATCGGTTGCTTCAATTCTGCCATACTTCAGGACTTTATCAATCAGGTCTTTGCTCCACAGACCACTTTCGATAACATCGGTGAGCTTTGTGGTATCAAGCTGGGAGACTTCTGCCCACTTGCCTGCTTCTATTATTGTGTTATCCAGTTCCTGGCGCTCCTCGTCATTCTTCCCGGGGAACTTTAGTTTCTCCTCAAACTTAACTCTCGCTTTACGGTCGCTGCCTTTTATGACCTCAACTCCTTCCTTCCTGGCATATTCCAGTATTGCCTCTCTCACCTTCTCCGTCTCTTCGTCTATCTTTTTGGCTGCATCCTTAAGCGCCACATATTTGTTGACCAGCGTAACTCCCGGCTCTTTGAGATACTCGTTTACCGGCAGCGCTTCCACCGTGTACAGGTGCTTCCTCATCGGGCAGAGGTCGGGATATTCACACCAGTCGCATAAGGCAGATTCCCTTGGCGAAAAATCCTCAGCCGCTTCTATCTCATTGATTAAGCTCTTAGTGTTCTGAATTAAGCTTGAGATAGCCTCAGGGGTGCGGTAGGAAACCAATTCCCTATCGAAGGCGATGTAGTGCCAGATGAGCCTGATATTCTCAATATCGGGCCATTTCTTTTGGACTCCAATGTGGTATAAGCCAAGTTGCCGGTCATTATCAACGTCCTGTTGACCTGGCAAATGGATTGATGTCTTGTAGTCATGGATTTCGTAAATGCCGTCCTTAGTGCGTGACAGCCGGTCTATGTAACCCCTCATCCTGTATTTGCTATCATCATCCAGTGGGAAATTAAGACCAAGCTCAGTGCCCATGGTTATATCCTGGTCAAACGGGGCATACCGGTTGTAGTAAGTCTCAATCAGCTTTTCGCCCAGGGCTCTGTAGTGCGCCTGTGTCAGGTCCTCCTTCACGATGATGATTGAGTCGTTCCAGTTTTCCTGCCAGATTTTGTTATAGTAGGCCAGCAAATCACTCAAGCTATCCAGCCTGGTAAGCCTGAGGTCGTCGTAGCACTTCTTCAACGTTTCATGAACCCTTGAACCGAGGAAGCCCTCAACCCCTTCGATATCTCGCTTGATGTTGTCCCGGTAGCGAAGCTTATACTTGAAGGGACATTCCTCATACATACTTAGCCGAGAATCAGAATAGATAGGCATGGGTAATTCCCTAGAATTCCTTATCCCCCAGCATCCACAAAGCCATTTCTACATGATACACTTGCCAATTGGCATCCAGAGGAGAGTACGCTCTTGGTTGCCCCATTGTCGGAGGGGCTCCATATTTAGGGTTATTTCTCAGTATTTCAGCCACTTGCCTTAAAAGCCAACTTGCATAAACAAATGCTTTGGAACCTTGATGTCCACCTCTAACTGTGGGGAATCCTTGAGGGGGGCGCCACCCTACTTTGTGTCGGCGTGGGACAGGGAAGCACAAGATATCAGAATCTACCTCTTTATTATTTCCAGTCCAGAAGTGTCGAACTAGGCATGCGAGCGCAGTAGCAACTCGCGAGTCGTAGATTGTCCACTTGTGTGGGTCAAACATCTCATATACCTTGGACAGTGAGGCGATGGTACCCCCTGCATCCAAGTTAGCTAGGTCTTCTGGAGTCCATGGTGAACTCTTCGTCTCATGCTGCAACACATGGAGAGCTTCACGTATGTCCCCCGCAAAGCTCAGCGGGTACGGTTCCAAACCACCCCACTTCATAATTTCGTTAACCGTCCCTATCATAACGCCGTTACCACCAGCTAGAGTACGCACCAATTTTTTATGAAACTCAGCTCGTTTCAACACTCCCTCTTGCCAAGGGGGCGTACCACTAGACCCGCCAGGCCGACTGTACGTATAGCTTCTAAATTGGGCAACCCATCCAGCTCGACCATAGATGCTGCTATTCTGGACAAAGCTTGCTGTCCAAGACGCAAACCTCTGAGTTCGTCTAACGTATTCCTGATAACAAAACGGGCTGATCTCAGATAGTGCCATTAAATCCTCCTTACAAAAATTATCAACAAGCGGAGTGTCCTATACCCAATTTCTCCTTCAACGCCTTTAACTTCACCCCATCCTCCCTATTATACTCTGCTGGCAAAGCCAGTGTCTTCCGGGCATGGTTGGGTCTTGCACCTTCGCTGGTCTCAATATCCAGATAGTCATCCAAGGGCAAAGACCTCATCTTCTTCTCGGCAGATAGAAGTCTTTACCGACCCTGGGGTAATAGAAATCCCGCTTGACCTTCGGCAGTAGTGCCATGACAGCCTTTGCCAGCAGCCAGAAGATTGCCAAAACTAGCAGGACTGTCAGGACCTTTTTCCACATATTAACTTCCTAGAATGGGTAAACCATCTTCCTTAACCTCTCCATAGCTGATTCCATCGCAGCCCTTGGAGGTCTCGGAATATACAGGCTCATTATGTCTGTGCTTTTCTCACTTTCCTCATCTTGTTGCTTTTCCCCGATTTTCTCCAATTCCTCCAGGGTCTCCAGCTTCTTCTCTAAAATCTCCTGCCTGTCCATGTTTTACCTCCTTTGTGATTATATATTGAGAAGATAATAGCATGGACCTTTGACAGCTAGATTGTCACAAATTGCTATTTTCTTCTAGAGACATCCAGCGACTCTGATTTAGCAGCATCTTCCAATTTATGGTCAGAAGATGAAAAAGTTATTGTTGAGCCAAGCCTTGTCTTGAGAGTCAATGCTGAGGCAAGGTGGATGGCATCAAATCCCCTAAGGCTGTGTCGTTCAACAAGTTCGCCAGCAAGCTTCGATACTGGCCATGAGACATCAAGGGCAAAATAGGCGCCCCAATGCCGCTGCAAATTAGCTATCACGGTGTGATACTGCGCATCGGTAAAATCGCCTTGCCGGTGTTTCCTGGCAAAAGCGGCACAAGCTTCAGCATATGCCGCCTGCGAGGTAGCGACAACTCTAGCTCTGTCGAACAAAGCCTTCACTTCGTCGGAGCCATCTTCTCTAACATACAGCTTCACTAAAGAGCTTGTATCTAGATAGAGAATCATCGTCTGTCTTCAAGAACAATCTCTGAAGCAGGTTTACCACTAGCTGCTATGGGTTCTGGTGTGATTGGTTTACCACCTTCCCAAATTGCCAGTCCTTCTTTGACCATCTCCATCAGTCGGCTGTAATTGTCAGACCCTTCCACAGGAACGATAAGCGCCACGTCATGACCGCGATTGGTAACTACGACCTGTTCTCCATTTTTGACAAGAGATATGTAATACCTGAGATTGTTCTTTAGCTTTCTAATGCCGGCTTTGGCCATAGCGTTACCTCCATTGTTGTAACATTATAGAGCTTTTGTATCCACAATGTCAATCTTTAATCGTACGATATGGCCGTTCCTACCTGGGAAAAGGTGGCATTCCACTTAATAACACACAGGATAACCAGGTTGTCACAAACTGCCTGCCCTCTCTCTAGGCAAACAAATACCGATAACGGTTATTTCATTAGAGAACCGAGGTTAGCCGGTGGTCTCAATATCAAGATAGGCGTCAAACATCTTTACCTACCTTACCAACTCAACAATACCGCTTCAAAATGATACCTTTCGTGATTACCACCCACGCTAACTACATTCACTTCAGTATGGCCCGGTGCAGTCATCTTGTTGAATTTCTTCCTGCTGAACTCCGGCGATTCGTTTATCTTGTCTGCCAACTCTACTGGGTTCTTTGAGAACTTATACACTAATAAACCACGGCAGGTAGGGTCAGAATATTGTGTGAGTCGATGATAATCATCTTCCACTCCTCTGAAGCTTGGTTTCATTTCTATGCATATCGTTGATTCGTAATCTGGTTTCCTATATCTTATTTTACTCAGCATAAAGTCAGCATGTCGTTTTCTACTCTTCGCATGTCTCTTACCAGAGTAAGCCTGTTCGAGTTGTATTACCCACCCGTCAAAATACTTGTTGACCAGCAATCCCTTAAAAAGAAGATACTGCCATTGTCCTTCTGTTAAATCTACTACACTGCGTGGAATCCACTCGTCTTTATTCACATTCTCATTGAATCTACTAAAGATAGTATTTTCTTGTTTGACTACTTCATAAAAGGTTTCAACAAACTCTTCTTGCCAACGCATTTTCTACTCTAAAATATTTTTATTTTCCCTTGTGACACCCTATGTCAAAATCTCTACTTTTTCTGATAAATTTTCACCATCTTGTTCGCTGTCTCCAGCACTTCCTCTCGCAGTTCTTTCGGCTCCAGCACCTCCACCTTCTCTCCCCAGCTCAGTATCCAGGAACTGAGTTCGTCCGTAACGGTCACCGCCAGTGTCATTATAACCGAGCCATCCTTTTGCCTCTCCACCACTTGTGAAGGATGCCATACTGTCTCCTCCATTATCCTGGCTATTTCAGGGTCAAACCTTAGCTTAACGGTCTTGACCTCGCCATAAACAGTGATGCCCCAGGACGAGCCAAAGAACTCATTGGCGTCGAAATCTGCTGGCACCGTGTATTTCTCATCTAACAACTGTATTCTCTGGATCCGCTCTATCTTGAAAGTGCGGATTTTCTTTGCCCGATGGCAATAGCCAATGACGTAGTTGCCATGCCCCAGCCACGCTGGCTGAATAAAGTATGGCTCGATAATTCTTTCGGTCGTCTGCTTTTTCCCCAGCGTCCAGTACCATACTTTTGCTTTGCGCCCCTGTGTCCAGGCCCGGGCAAGAAGTTCCATAGTGTCGATAAACTGCCTGTCTGTCTCTCGCTTCTGCATCTGTTCCATGGTCTTGCGGATCTCATCTCTTAACGGCCCAGGGACGATGGAATTTAGCTTTACAAAGGTGCGCTCGATGCTGGGATTGTAGACGCTGCTGTAAGCAAGCAAGAGTCTGGAAGCAAGGAAGATGGTCATTGCTTCAGAGAGGCTGAAAGAGATAGGTGGCAAATAGGCACCCGGCTCAATACCCCACTTACCCTTATCTGCCTGGAGAGGAACGTTGAGGTAACGCTGAAGGTCACTGAGGTCACGGTACACTTGCCTGGTGCTAACGCTGCAATCCTTAGCTATCTTCGCCGGACTTATGCCCTGCGGGTTATGGTTGAGGATGTAGATGACATCAAGGAGACGCAGTGTTCGGTTATACTTACCACCTTTCATGGCTTTCCTTATACCTTGAGACTGGCATCATTATAGCTATTTTAACACCATCGTCAACTGCCAGTTGGAGGTTGTTTATTTGTCATTGCGAGGAGCGCTAGCGGTTGCGAGGCGTAGCCGAAGCAAACCAAACTCCGCAATCCCACCCCACCAAGATTGCCACGCTTCGCTCGCAATGACAGAGGGGAGTTGCTAAACAATCTTAGCTGATACTTCCACAATTTCCACGAAAAGTGACAATCTAGCTGTCACAACCCTCTGCTACCATAAGAATTGCTAGATTATTTTTTAAGGAGGTGAAATAAAAAATGAACCGGGATGAAAGCTTAGAGGACATCATGGCAGAGCTTAATTCACAGG
>Ga0315282_10001429_pt1 | contig 44943 bp, 41 predicted proteins | sample YL17G07_20_MG_FD_203693 | JGI IMG/M metagenome (GOLD analysis project Ga0315282, IMG submission 203693) | Sediment microbial communities from Yellowstone Lake, YNP, Wyoming, USA - YL17G07_20 | ecosystem: Environmental > Aquatic > Freshwater > Lake > Sediment | place: USA: Wyoming | collected... | reverse complement strand
GCGAGACCGATATTCTTGGTTCTTTGGGGGAGAACAAGTGGGTTGCCCTCCTTCCGTACGCTGATGTGTCGGCAGGAGATCAAGCGAGAATCCGTTTTGAGAACACATTGAAGTATTATGACTTCAAGAACAGAGGATTCCAGGTCAAAGTTCAACAGTTTTGTTTCCCCCGGAACGGAACGAATACCCCTGATCTCATCAAGAAAGCCTTAGAGACAGCAGCCATCAGGGAGTCGTAGGGGGGGGTGTGAGCAATTTTTAGTAGAAAGTCAGTAGTCAGTAAGCATTAATCAGTAGTCAGTAAAAGGCTATCAGTTAGAAATCAGGAGAAAAAAATGGATAGGATGGGAAAACTGATCGCTGTCGTGAGTTTGGGCTTTTTGATTGTCACTGGTCTCGCTGACGCTCAACAAGGGAAAACGCCTTCTACGGGCGTTAAGGTTTTTGGGGAGGTGACCGCGGATAGCGACACATATGTCATTGGGCCTGAAGACGTGCTCTCCATTAATGTGTGGAGAGAAGAGGCCCTAACCAGGCAGGTTCCGGTGAGAAGTGACGGCAAGATTTCGCTGCCTCTCGTTGATGAAATCCATGCCGCTGGACTGACTCCCCTTCAGCTTAAGGAAAAATTGACCCTCAGGCTGAAAGAGTTCATAGACAACCCAAATGTTTCCGTCATCGTGGTGGAAGCGAACAGTCAGAAAGTCTATGTTTCAGGTGAGGTAAGAACACCGGGCGTTTATCGGCTTCGGGGCGAGACCACGCTTTTACAGGTCATTCCGATGGCAGGGGGTTTCACAGAATGGGCAGACCAGAAGAAAGTTTTGATCATACGGAAAGAGGGTGAGAAGGACAGACGGATTGTTGTTAACTATAAGAAAATAGTGAGCGGTGACGATATGGGTGCAAATATTGTTCTTAAACCCGGAGACACCATCATCGTCCCATGAGGGGAAAAATGGAAATGACACGAGAACTCGGCAGACAGAACCAACTCAACCAACGCAACATACTCAACAGACGCAACAGCCGCGCCATACACAACAGGTACGCTTGGATGGTACCTGTGTGTATCATCGTTATAGCAGTGGGACTACCGTCTCTGGCTCACGCGGGGTGGGACGATCTCTTCACACATGTTCAACCCTATATCACAATCCAGGAGGAGTACAACAGCAACGTTGACCTGACCCCAAGGAATGAGAGAGATGATTTCATAACGACCATTGCCCCTGGATTCAGGATTTCGACGCTGAAACGGTCATCCACGACCGGCGAATTCAGGGCCCCTTCGAGTACGGAGGAGGAGGCATACGGAGTTGACCTTAACCTCGAGGTTCCCCTTGTTTTTTATGCGCAGGGTACAAGTGACGATTATATCGGACTGTTAGGAAATCTGGATACTTGGTACACATTCGACCGAAGACTGACGTTTCGTGTCAGAGACTACGCCATTCGGTCAGAAGAACCGAGAGAACAGGATTACAGTGTTGGAGCATTACCGGGCGAGTATGTTTTAGGAACAGAGCGGCTAGCGAGAGCCACCTATTTCAGAAACGTTTTTCAGCCCTCTGTGGAATACAGGTTCGGACGCGAAAACATGCTTTCGATCAATTACATTAATAATGTCTATCGAAACAAGAGCGATCTTTACGAAGATAGTACGGAGAATTACATCAGCCCGAGGCTTGATTACTGGTTCGACATTCAAAACGGGATTTCCTTCGAATATGCGTATGCCCTTGGGGATTTTCAGACGTCCCCGGATTTGACTGGCCAAAGGATCATGGGCCGTTACACCTATCGGTTCAATCCAAGGACCTCCGTTTTCGGGGATTTTACGTATTTCAAACGAGATTTTGACTCTCCCGGCGATGACTATGATATTTATCGGCCCACAGCAGGATTCGAACATGAATTTAGCCGCACGCTAAGTACAAGAGTCCAGCTAGGCTATTTCCTTATGGATCCCCAGAGAGCATCGAAAGAGGATGGCTTCTTCTACGATATCCTCATCCGACAGCTCGCAGAAAGAACCACGTACACCCTTGCTTTTCTCGGAGGCTATACAGAAGACTATTTCTCATCCGAAAACCTTGGGTTTACTCTGTACCAGAGGGGAATTGCAACGATTACTCATCGTCTGTTGCAGAGGATGACCGTTGGGCTTTCTGGAAGTCTGGAGCATGCGGATTATGTAAGTGAACCTGGAGGCCGAAAGGATTGGATTTGGGACGTTACGGCAAGGGCATCTTATGAGTTCTTTAGATGGCTGACGGCGTCCCTGGTAGGCTCATACACCCAAGATGATTCGAACATTGACATAAGCGATTACACCGAATACCGGGGAATGTTCCAGATTACAGCAAGATACTAAAGGAGAAGGGTTCAAGGATCCTAGGGTTCTAGGGACGCCAGTGAACATATGCAAAGCGCATAGCGCATAGAGCTTAGCGCATAGCGAAAAGAGAAAGGGCGATGGTTAAGTTTAGATTTCAGGATTTAAAGATTTGGCAATTGGCGATCGAGATTGCTGATGAACTTTTTGATCTGGCCGACCAGCTTGAGGACCGAAAGCTGTACCGCTTCGCCGAGCAACTCAGGGCGTCCGGGATGTCCATGTCCAACAATATTGCCGAAGGCTCCGGATCGTCGTCAAAGAAGGAATTCATTCAGTTTCTTAACGTAGCAAGAAGGTCAACATTCGAAAACGCAAACATTCTAATTTTGCTCCATCGGAGGAAGCTTGTAAGCCAGGAAATGCTTGAGCAATTGTTAAATCGACTTGATCATCTCTGTAGGCAGATAACCAATTTCCAGGGTTCTCTAAGGTAGTAAACGCTCTGCGCTCTGCGCTTTGCGCTATGCTGCCAATTAACAGAGGCTAACAAAACATGACGACTCCAGAAAAATCATTAGACATTCAAATGTACGTCCAGATGGGCCTCAGAAGGAAATGGTACATTATCATTCCTTTGGTTCTCTCCGTCATGGCCTCCTTTGCCTACTATAAGAGGTTGCCAAAGATCTACAGAGCCTCAACGTTGATCCTTGTCCAACCACAAAGGATCCCGACAGAGTACGTTCGACCTGCCGTAACTGACTCCGTCGCTAGTCGATTGAACACATTGAGGCAGGAAATTCTAAGCCGGACAAGACTGGAAAAGGTAATTCAAGAATTTGACCTTTACGCAGATGTGCGAAGTAAAGTTCCTGTGGAACAGATCGTGGAAATCATGAGGGGAGCGATAGGAATCAAGGTGGAAGGCGATCAACGGGATGAACGGGCACAGAGCACCTTTTCGATCTCTTTCGAAGGAAAAGAACCTCGGACCGTTATGCTGGTAACAAACAAGCTAGCCTCTCTATTCATCGAGGAAAATGTGAGGGGTCGTGAACAGCAGGCAGAGAAAACGTCGGAGTTCCTGAGCAAAGAACTCTCCGACATGGAAGACAAATTGCGGAAGAGAGAAGTCGAAATCCGAGCCTTCAAAGAGCGACATATGGGCCAACTCCCTGAGCAGTTGGATGCCAACTTACGAATCCTGGAGAGACTGCAGGAACAACTCAAGACGACAAGTGAGAACATCAGGGCAGCCGAGGACAGGACAGTTCTTGTCCGCGGTCAGATAGATCAATTGAGGGAACGAGAGCAAGGTCTTGTGGCAAGACAGGCTCGGCGAGAGTCAACGCCTACTGTTGAGGAGGGTGGCAGTAATCAAGCGACCGACGACCCGGTCATCACTCAATATGATCAGCTTAAAAGAGACCTCGCGACCGCACAGTCAAAGTACACAGAAAACCATCCGGATGTGATTGATCTGAAGAAGAAGGTTGCAAAACTCGAGCCGAGGGTCAAGGAAGTCCTAGAAAAACAGACAGCTGCCCGCGAGGCCCGGCTTCGAGCATTAAGGGAACAGCGCGGATCTGGCGCTGAGGTAGATCCAGCCGTTGCTGTATTGGATCCTGCCTTGGAAAGACTGCTCACTCAATACACAGACCAATACAATGATGCCCAGCTCGAGGCAAAACGTTTGAGAGGAGAGGAAAAAAGCCTTAAGGAACAGATTGTTCTCTATCAGCGGCGAATAGAGGACACGCCCCGAGGCGAACAGGAGCTTGCCTTCCTGACAAGGGACTACGATCTCACAAGATTGAATTATCAGTCCCTTATGAACAAAAAGATTCAAGCTCAAATGGCAGAGAATCTTGAGCGGAAGCAGGAGGGAGAGCAGTTCAACGTTTTGGACCCGGCCCGAATTCCTCAAGGACCCATTAAACCAGATCGAAACAAGATTCTGCTCATGGGGTGTGTCCTTGGCTTGGGTTTAGGGGCGGGATTGGCATGGTTTCGGGAATCGTTGGATAAGTCTTTTCATACGGTTGCAGACGTGGAGAGTTACCTGGAGTTACCCGTGTTAGCAACCATCCCGAACCTGAATGAAGAAGAAAAGAAAGCGGCGTAGATTAAAAGACGCATGGCGCAGAGCGCATAGCGCAAAGAGCATAGAGCAAAGTACAAACAGATAGGTTTCTAGGGTTCGAGAAAATGCTACGAAATTATGAAGACTTGAAAGTATGGCAAAAGGCATATCGTGTCTGTTTGGAAATCTTGTGAACGCTATGCGCCATGCGTTATGCGATCCTGAGTGGAGAATGGACGCTATGCGCTATGCGCCATGCGCTATGCGATCTTGAGTAGGGACATGTACGAATCCTTTTACGGATTAAAAGAAAATCCATTTAGAGTTACCCCGGACCCCAGATTTCTATATTTGGGTGAAAACCACAAGGAGGCTCTGGCCCAGCTTCTTTATGGGGTAAAAGAAAGCAAGGGGTTCATTGTAATTACCGGGGAAGTTGGGGCTGGTAAAACAACTTTGCTTTATTCTCTGCTTGAAAGAGTTAGCAACAATGGCCACATGAAAACAGCCTTTCTTTTCAATCCGAAGCTCGAAGTGAATGATTTCATTCTGTACATTTTAAGAGATCTCGGACTGAAAGTCCGCCGAGGGACAAAGGGCGATTATCTTCAAGCTCTTCATGGGTATCTTCTCGATGCTTATAAGCAGGACAAAAAGGTTGTTTTAATTGTCGATGAGGCTCAGGGATTGAAGTCGGAGTTGCTTGAAGAAATCAGGCTTCTCTCGAACCTCGAAACATCAAAGTCGAAATTGCTTCAAATCGTATTGGTTGGGCAACCTGAATTGAATAAAACTCTCTTAGATCCTGACTTTCGTCAATTAAAGCAACGGATCAATTTGCGTTACCATCTTTCTCCTCTTTCCGAAAAAGAGACAAAGGAATATATCGAGAAAAGGCTGAGGATTGCGGGTTCAAACGGTGCCATTTTTACTCCCAAAGCGATCAGAGAGATCTACCGGAGAGCAAAGGGAATACCAAGAGTGATCAACATTTTATGCGATAACACCCTATTGACCGCTTACGCATTGGATCAAAAGGTCGTTGACGTGAAGCCCGTTCGTGAGGCCGCCAAAGATCTGAAGTTAGGAAGGGGGATCTCCACCGCCTGGGCCTGGATTCGTCTCCCGATCTTGATTGGGGCAGCGGTTCTGTTCATCGGACTCTGGCAGGCGCACGGATTTTTTGCGGAAGTGTACAACGTGATTCATAAAGGTCTCCAGACTGCGAGAGAGGTTTTTGGAGACAACTACACTGAGCTCTACGAATTGTTCCGATCCTGGTTAGGTTAACGCAATGGTCAACATCGGCACCGCAGCACAATTTTACGGCAGCACATTTTTTTATGACGGCAGCACGGCAGCACAGTATTACGGCATTACTGCAGCACGGTTTTACAGCAGCACATTGTTTTGAGACAGCAGCACCGCAGCACACTTTAACAGCAGCACTTGAATTTGTATTGAACGCTATGCGCTCTGCGTAACTAGGAGTCAAGATGAGTCGAGTTTACAGGGCCCTTCAAAAAGCCGAGAGAGAAAAAGAAGAGAAACCCAGGGAAGAGCAGCCCACGAGAGAGCAGCACGCGCCGACAGTGAAAGAAACGACTGTTGCCAGAATAGATGAAAGTGCCCTGCGTTACCCCGAAATCAGGGCAGAGCAGCCCCCGAGAGAGCAACACACGCCGACAGTGAAAGAAGCGACTGTTACCAGAATAGATGAAGGTGCCCAACGTTACCCCGAAATTAAGGTTGACCAACATGCGCTTCCACCCTGGGACGAACCCTCTGTTTTGGCTGCTCCACCCGATTCTTTTGCTGCTGAACAATTTCGGAAACTGAAGACTCAGATGTTTCATGTGTCGCCCAATCCTCCTCATATCATCTTGGTGACCAGCACCACGCCCAATGAGGGGAAAAGCACGGTTTCGTTCAATTTGGCCTTGTCAATTTCTCAGGAAATTCAAAAAAAGGCCATTCTCGTCGATGCAGACCTGAGAAAACCAAGCGTTCTTTTCAAGAAACACAGGGCGACCAGGGGCCTTTCTAATTATCTTTCGGACCGAATTCCGCTGGCAGAGATTTTGGTCCGTTTCCAAGAGAATTTCTGGATCGTTCCTGCGGGTCCCTCTTCGAAAAGGTCTTCGGAACTGATGGGAACAAGGAGGATGACGGAACTTCTGGCGTCGTTACGCGAATTTGGAGAGGACACCTACACCATCATCGATTCGCCGCCGATTCTTGCCACGTCGGAGCCAGCCATGCTCTCTAAAATGGTGGATGCCGTGATTCTGGTCGTGAGAGCTGACCAGACTCCACGAGAATCCATTCAAAGAGCAGTTCAAAACATTGACCGCCAGAAGATTGTGGGAATTGTCTTTAACCAGGCTGAACTGAAGTCGTTGAGCTATTATTCGAAGTACTACCACGGGTACTACGGGAAATAATATGTTTGGATTGAATGGAAATCGCTATCGTGCGCTGAACGTGTTATTTGCTCTGATAGATAGTCTCCTGGTATTTGGAGCATGTCTCATCGGAAATTATGCGGGGTTTGGCGGAGGAAAGATTAATCCCCCGGGGACCGATTATCCCGTATTGAAAATTATGCTCATTGTTTGTGTGGTTCAGTTGGTGTTCTATTATTTTGATCTGTACGACCTCAACACCTGTCGGGAAAGAAAGAGAATGTTGATCCTTATGCTGGAAGCTGTCGTGGCTTCTTGTGTCGTGTTGGGCGTTATCTACTATTTGGTCCCGTTCCTTGGAATTGGCCGGGAAGGTTTGGGTGTTAGTTTAGTCTTGACTTTGGTGTTTGCCTATATGTGGCGCCTCGCTTTCATTGCGTGGTCGAAGACTAAAGCAATGAAGGAAAGAGTTCTCATTATTGGGACGGGCTCGCTGGCCATGAAGATCAAAAAAGAGATCTCTGAAAAAGGCTATGAGGTCTTTGAGATTGTGGGGTTTGTCGATGAGAATAGACAGAACATTCGAGAAAACATCTAAGCCCGAGATCGTGGGTGACTACAGTGAAATTCCCGCTCTGTGCATGAAAGGGCACGTTGACAGGATCATTGTGGCCTTAGATGAGAGACGAGGGAAGTTTCCCGTGGAACAATTACTTCTTTGCCGACTCAAAGGGATTCGGGTCGATGACGGGATGACTTTCACGGAGGAACTCGCAGGAAAACTTTCCCTTGAAAATCTCCGCCCGAGTTCTCTGATATTCTCAGACGGATTTAAGAGATCCATCGTTTTCAAGCGAATAAAAAGAGGTCTCGATGTGATACTCTCGATCATCGGACTTGCAGTCAGCATTCCGGTAAATGTCCTGGTGTCTGTCGCAATTAAAGTTGATTCACCCGGTTCGGTTCTATACAAACAGGAAAGGGTTGGGAAGGACGGAAGAATATTTCACCTTTTGAAATTTCGGTCCATGCGCAAAGACGCTGAACCGGATGGTCCCGTATGGGCTGACGTTGGCGATGACAGAACAACTCGAGTGGGAAAAGTGATCAGAAAAATGAGACTGGATGAGATTCCACAAATGGTTAATGTCCTGAGGGGTGAAATGAGTTTTGTTGGACCTCGACCAGAGAGGCCCTTCTTCGTCGAGCAATTGCGAAAAGAACTTCCATACTATTTCCAACGGCACACGGTAAAACCGGGAATTACTGGGTGGGCTCAGATAAAATATCCGTATGGCGCTTCCAAGGAAGATGCATTGGAGAAGCTGAAATACGATTACTATTACATTAAGCATATGTCGCTTATCTTTGACCTCATGGTGATGATGGAAACGATTAAGACCGTCCTGCTTGGTCGCGGGGCACGATAAGGAGTTAACAGTCAATAGTCAATCGTCAATGGTCAATTACCAAATAACTCAACAACCCAGTAACCTAATTACTTAGTAACCTAATGACCAATAACTCAATGACTTAATGACCTTATGTTATTTGACCCAATAACCAATAACTCAATGACCATATGGTTTTGTGACTTAATGACTAAGATGGAGGGAGTTACGGATGTCAGTTGAGAAAGAGATAAGGAAATTCATAGAAGAGAACTTCATTTTGGATGGGAATGATAACCTTTCAGCCGAGGACTCCCTGTTAGAGAAAGGGATAATCGACTCAACGGGTGTCCTTGAGTTGGTGGCTTTCATCGAAGAAAATTACAATTTCAAGATCAAGGATGAAGAGCTCATCCCCGAAAACCTCGACTCCATCAAGAGCATCACAAAATTTATACAGGAAAGACAGGAGTTGCCTGGAGGATTGCAGCACCGCAGCACCGCACCACTACAGAACTAAACGTGGTTTGGTTTGATAACTGCAGCACGGCAGCACTGCAGAACTAACGAACGGGATTCACGAGAGTGTTGCTCCAAAACTTCTTCGAAGAAAGCGTTGAACGATTTCCTGACAAAGTAGCCCTCATCCACAAAGGCGAACGGGTGACCTACAGAGAAATCAACGAGAGAGCAAACCGGGTGGCTGTTCTTCTTCAGGCCAAGGGAATCGAGCGGGGTGATCGAGTAGCCATATTCTTGGACAATTCCGTTGAGTCAGTGATTTCTCTTTTTGGAATATTGAAAGCAGATGCAGTGTTTCTGATGCTCAGTGCTCAACTCAAAACACGCAAATTGATCTATATCCTGAACGATTGTAAGGCAAGTGGTTTGATTATTCACACGGACAAACTTGATATCATCAGGGGACATTTCGGTTCTCTTCCAAGCGTCAAATGTACTGTTCTTGTTGGAAATAACGAGAAGCTTAGCTCAACGGATTGTCCAAACCCCGTAACATGGAGAGAATTAGAAAATGTTCGTGTACCCAAGACCTTGCCCCCTGGACCTTATGCTTTGGGCCCTACGCCCTGCGCCCTGCACCCTGCACCCTGCTCTTTTAACCCTGCGCCTTACACCCTGCGCCCTGCGCCTTCACACAATATTGATTTAGATCTTGCCACCATTATCTATACCTCTGGATCTACGGGAAATCCAAAAGGGGTCATGCTCACCCATCTCAATATGATGTCTGCAGCAACTTCAATAACAACTTATCTCGGAAACGTCCCAGAAGACGTCATCATTAATGTTTTACCACTTTCCTTCGACTACGGGCTTTATCAAGTCCTAACGACATTTAAGTTCGGAGGAACAATAGTTTTAGAAAGATCCTTTGCTTATCCATACGAAGCCATCAAGCAGATGGTCAAGGAGAGGGTGACCGGATTTCCAGGGGTTCCTACCATCTTTGCCATCTTACTCCAGATGGAGGATCTTGGCCGATACGACCTGAACTGCCTGCGTTACATCACAAATACAGCAGCCGCGCTTCCCATAGAACATATTCAGAAGTTAAGGAAGGTCTTTCCGCAGGCGAAACTCTACTCCATGTATGGGCTTACAGAGTGCAAAAGAGTTTCGTATCTTCCTCCGGAAGAATTAGACCGATGCCCAGGTTCTGTAGGCCGAGGGATGCCTAATGAAGAAGTTTGGATCGTGGATGAAAATGGGAACCGCGTGGGCTCAGGAGTCGTAGGCGAGCTGGTGGTTCGCGGTTCGAATGTAATGAGAGGGTATTGGGGTGACCCGGAGACAACGGACAAGGTTCTACGATCCGGCCCTCTTCCAGGGGAAAAGGTGCTTTACACGGGAGATCTCTTCAAGACAGATGAAGAAGGATTTCTGTACTTCGTTGGCCGAAAAGATGACATGATCAAGACTCGAGGAGAGCGGGTAAGCCCCAAGGAAGTCGAAAATGCGATTTATGGACTCGAAAGTATTGGTGAGGTTGCTGTCATTCCGGTTGCCGACGACATCTTAGGCCAAGCGATCAAAGCCTTTGTGGTTCCACGGAATGGGTTTGTCCTCAGTGAGAAAGATGTCTTGAAACACTGTAAGAAAGAATTGGAGGAACTCGCCATCCCTAAATATGTTGAGTTTAGGAATGTTCTACCCAAGAATCCCTCCGGAAAAATAGACAAACTAAAATTAAAGGAAGAAGCAAGATGAACAGGGAAACACGGATGTTTGGGTCGTTTCACTTCCCTATGCTCTATGCTCTCTGCACTATGCGAGGTTACTAGAGAATGCAAATTTGCTCAAAATGCGTGCTACCTGAGACTTTTCCCACGATCGAGTTTGATCATGGGGGTATCTGTAATTACTGTCGATCCTACAGGGGAGAGAAGCACCAGGAAGAACTTAAGAACGAATATAGAGAGAAATTCGAGAGACTGGCGAGAGAACACAAGGGCAGAGGCGATTACGATGTTCTCATGGCTTACAGTGGTGGGAAGGATAGCACCTACACGTTAGATATTTTTAAGAATCAATTTGGTCTTCGAGTTCTTGCTTTGACATTCGATAACGGATTTGTTTCTCCTTACGCCATGGGGAATATGAGAGTGGTTACCGATCAGCTAGGCATTGACCATGTGATTTTCAAACCAAGCCTCGATTTACTTAGAAAGGTGTTTCTCGTATCACTGGACGGCAACTTGTACTCGAAGAAGACCTTGGAACGAGCGAGCACTATTTGTACTTCGTGCATGAGTTTCGTGAAGTTCATTTGTTTAAAGACAGCCCTTGAAAAAAGGATCCCCTTCATTGGTTATGGCTGGTCACCTGGTCAGGCTCCGGTCCAGTCTTCTGTTATGAAGACGAGCGCGGCCTTTGTGAAGGCAGCTCAAAAGACGATTCTTGATCCTCTATATGCGAAATTGGGGGAGGAAATAAAGCCTTACTTCTTGCATGATGGCTACTTTGAAGCGGCTGATGAATTTCCTTACAACGTTCATCCATTAGCTTTCCTGGATTACGATGAGGAGAAAATATACGGCCGAATTAGGGAGCTGGGATGGAAGCCTCCGACGGATACTGACCCAAACTCGACAAACTGCCTTATGAATGCTTTTGCGAATCAGACTCATATCAATCAGTTTGGATTCCACCCCTACGCTTTCGAATTGGCAGGCCTTGTCCGAATGGGTGTCATGTCCCGCCAAGAGGGCCTCAAACGCCTCAACGAACCCAGCAACGAGACCGTCATTGCAGAAGTCAAGAGAAAGTTGGGTATTATGGACAAACCGCATAGAGCATAAGGCAAAGGGCATAGCGCAAAGGGCGTAGGGTGTAAGGCATAAGGCGTAAGGTATAGGGTGTAGGGTATAAGGTATAAGGCATAGGGTGCAGGGTATAGGGTTTAGTGAATCAATAACCCAATAACCAACTTGCCCTCCGAAGCCTTGGCGAAGGAGGGTGACTCAATAACTTAATTACCAAATGACTTAATAACTATTGACTCAATAACTAATGACTATTGACCCAATGACTATTGACTCAATGACCATGAAACACTGGTACGTAATCCAAACCAAGCCTAAAAGGGAAGAGGAGGTTAACTTTTACCTCTCCACTAAGGGGCTGGAGATGTTTTCCCCCCTCATGGAGACCTTCATATTGAAACACGGCGGGACGAATAGAGAATTGAAACCTCTCTTCCCCGGTTATATCTTTGGGAGATTCGAGCTTGAGGAAAATTATTCCCTGGTGAAGTGGGCCAGGGGAGTCAAGAAAATACTCGGCTTTGGTGGATATCCGACACCCGTGGCTGATGACGTGGTGGAGTTGATTAAGGACAAAACAGACGAGAATGCAGTTGTTAAAAGAATCTGCAATTTCCAGCCAAATGATGTGATCCGGGTCACGTGTGGTCCTTTGAGAGATCTCTTGGGTATTTTTGAGAGATGGGTGTCCGACGGTGAAAGAGTGAGAGTTCTGCTCAATCTGATCGGATACCAGCCGGCCGTCGAATTACACCACTCAATGCTCGAAAAGGTTGCATGAAAAAGGTACTGCCCTGCTGCAGTGTCCGGGTGGTGATGTTCTTGAGGCTGAATAGATGACGATGCGAGGAGATGAAGAAAGTTTACATGTGCTGCAGTCGGACCGTGCTGCAGTGCTGCTGTTAAAGGAGACAGACATATGAGAATCCAGAGATTCGAAGATATTCAAAGCTGGCAGGAGGCCAGGACCTTGACGAAACAAGTCTATGGGATAACGAAGGAACTGCAATTCAGGAGAGACCAAGCGCTATGTGGGCAAATTCAGAGAGCTTCCGTTTCCATCATGGCAAATATTGCCGAGGGTTTTGATAGGAAATCTGAAAAAGAATTTGTGCAATTCTTGAATTACGCATCATCGTCAGCCTGTGAGGTTCAGAGCCATCTTTATGTCGCCCTGGATCAACACTACATCTCTGAGCAAGATTTTGGAATTGTGTATGAGCAAGTTAAGAAGACAAAGAGCTTGATCAACGGCTTCATAGCCTATTTGAAAGGCAAGAGATGACCGCAGCACATTGTTTTGAGACAGCAGCACTGCAGCACTTTGTTGGACGGCAGTACTTTTTCGCAACGGCAGCACGTATTTTCTTAATAGCAGCACCGCAACACGTTGTTTTATGACAGCAGCACTGCAAGACGGCAGAACTGCAACACTAAGTTTTATTTAACTTCTTACCCACAATTCACGTGGCAAGGAAATTCAAAATTGAGATTTTTCCCATCGGAGAGCTCCAAATCCGACCCGGCGGTAGCCTGTCCTCTTCACAAGAGCGCATAGAGCAAAGAGCATAGCGCATAGCGTGAAATCATAATAATCGAAAGGAAAACATACCCATCATGGTCAAGTTTAGATTCCAGGATCTGAAGATTTGGCAATTAGCAATAGAAATTGCTGATGAACTTTTTGATATCGCTGATGAAATGGAATCCAAGAAATTATATCGTTTTGCTGATCAGCTTAGAGGCGGAGGAATGTCCATGTCGAATAACATCGCAGAAGGTTCGGGCTCTTCTTCGAAAAGAGAGTTTGGACAGTTCTTAAACATTGCCCGAAGGTCAACTTTTGAGAATGCCAATATCCTAATATTACTAAGAAGGCGAAATCTCATAACCGAAGAGCGTTTGGATGACCTCCTAACTAAGCTCGACTCTCTTTGCCGACAAATTTCCAACTTTCAGAAGTCTCTTCAAAAAAGTGATTAATCCTTTATGCTCCATGCCCTATGCCCTTTGCTCTATGCTCCTTTGCCGGAGGCGACGTCATGAGATCCATTCTCGACCAAATGGAAGAACACATTGCTGCTATTCGAAACCTGCAGAGAAATTTTGATTTTCATTCCAAACGTCTCGAAAAGCTCATGAGAGATTTGAAGGAAAATCACTTAGAGAGGAACTCGAATAATCCGACAGAAGAACAGTTCTTCAAAGACCAAGCAACTTAGAAAAGTCGATCAGGGTGAATAACTTATTAACGCAACAAACCCAATGAACCCAACAAGCGCATGAACTTAGACAACCGAACTGATTTACGTAAAATAGCACCCCAACACTTCGAGACGGCAGCACCGCAGAACGGCAGCACGGCACGACCGCAGCACGGCAGCACGGCAGCACCGCACGACCGCAGCACGGCACGACCGCAGCACGTCATTACCGCAAGACGGCACCACCGCAGCACTTTAATCATTCTCCTGCTCATTTGTGTCCTGCTGGTCGGCATGGCCAAAGCTTATTACGACACTAATACAATTGAAGTCCGCCACTACGAGATTACAGGTGGATCATTGGGGGAGGCTTTAGCAGGACTAAAGGTAGCCTTCCTGTCGGATTTGCATATTAAGAAAGTCGGTGTCAGAGAGAACAAAAGCTTAGAAATCCTCCAAAGAGAGAAACCGGATATCATCCTATTAGGTGGAGATTTAATTGGATTCAAGAGTCAATATGCCCCCTTAATGTCTTTCCTTAGCAGGTTAGAAGCGCCGCATGGAATTTATGCTGTTCTCGGCAACACAGAATACTCAAACGAAAACGGTTCGTGCATTCTGTGCCATAAAGAGAAATCAAGAAGTTTAAGACAAAGCACTTATCCTGTGCTCATTAGGAATTCGTCCGTGCTGGTAAAGGCGAACGAGAAGGCTGTGAACATCGCAGGGCTCGATGACCCCGTAAAAGGGAAATCTGACCTCGATAAGACTCTGCGGACAGTAGATTCAAATCATCCGACGATATTATTGTCGCATTCTCCGGAGATATTTGACGAAGTGTCAAACAGAGAAGTGGATATGGTTCTCAGCGGTCATACACACGGGGGACAATTGTTCATCACGAGATATCTCCGTAAAATATTCCCGTTTGACCCAGCATTGGAGTTTCTCGGAGGGTTTTTCCAAAAGGGAAGGGCCCCGATGTACGTGAGTAAAGGACTTGGGACGAGTTATCTACCGTTTCGTTTTGGTGTTAAACCCGAAATTACGTTCTTTAGATTCACCGGATCGCAAAGGTATGCAAGCTTGGGTAAAGAGCCCTCCGTTTCCAATAATCCTCCGCGACCATTCTTTTCGGGTGTCAACTTATCAAGCATTATCGAGACGTTTGATATGTTTGGTTTCCTCGAAGACTCAAGTAGCGTTAAGAGACCAACAGACGCAATAGACTCAACGAACCCAATAGACTCGAGAAACTCTCGAATTCTGATAGATTTTGAATCCGAAGAAGAATTACAGCAGTTGAATTGGGAGTGCCACAAATGGTTTGAGCTTTCAAAGGAAAATGTCACATCTGGAAATCATAGCCTTAAGGTTACTTTACCCCCAGGTCAGTATCCAGGAATCGTCTTTGAGAACTTAAGAACCGATTGGTCAGACTCCAAGTTTCTTCGAATGGATGTCTTCAATTCCTCCCCAGAGCAGGTCAAGTTTCATATTCGAATTGATGACCACAAGAGTGGCTGGGAGTATGCGGATCGTTTCGACATCAACTTTGCACTTAAGACGGGAATGAATAACATCTCAGTCCCTACAGATACGATAAGAACCAACATCCATTCCCGCCCTCTTAACCTCAAGAAGATTAAGGGCATGATGGTCTGGATGCCCAGCAACGACAAGACAAGGGAGTTGTATCTGGATAATATCAGGTTGGAATAGAATTAGGCGCAAGGCGAAGGGTACAGGGCTCAGGGTGTAGGGCATAGAGCACAGGGCATAGAGCATGGAGCATAGGGCATGGAATAAAAGGAAGAAACATAATGAATGATTGATTAAGGGGAGCATAGAGAGATGGGTAAATTCAGATTTCAGGATCTAAGGATTTGGCAATTGGCAATTGAAGTCGCTGATGAGCTCTTCGACATTGCGGATCAGTTCGAGCAAAAGAGGTTATACCGATTTGCTGATCAGCTTAGGGGATCTGGGATGTCCATGTCGAATAACCCCGTTAAGTAAGGGATGATGTATTACGTTTACGTTTTGCAGAGTGAATTGGATAATAAATTCTATACAGGTTTTACCAAAAACCTTGAGAAAAGAATGGAGGAGCACAATTCAGGAATATCAAGGTCTACTAAGGGAAGAATTCCACTAAAACTGGTCTATTACGAATTTTGTTTGAATCTCAAAGATGCCATGAAAAGAGAACGATATCTTAAGACAACTTGGGGGAAAAGATATATCAGGAATCGGATTAGTAACTATCAGAAAGAGGGTCATTAGTGTACTTAACAGGGGCAGAAGGTTCAGGTTCTTCTTCGAAAAGAGAGTTTGGGCAGTTCTTAAACGTTGCCCGCAGGTCGACTTTTGAGAATGCGAATATTCTAATACTACTGAGAAGGCGCAATCTCATAGCGGAAGAGCGTTTAGATGAGCTCCTAACTAAGCTCGATGTTCTTTGCCGACAGATTACGAATTTTCAGAAATCTCTTCAAAGAGGTCATTAATACTCTATGCTCCATGCTCTATGCGCCATGCAGGTCTTTCCGATGGAGATCCCTTACGCCGGGAGGTAGATAATGTTGGCTGCGAATGAAAGAGCGTTCGACAAAGATATTCTAAGAATTGATCCCGAGACGGAGACTCAAAGAATATGCGACTTTATTAGGAGGATGGCTCTTAAGGACTTCAAACGGAAGGGAGCCGTTGTCGGTCTAAGCGGTGGTATTGATTCAGCACTCGTTGTCGAGCTCGCTGTCAGGGCTCTAGGAAAGGAGAAAGTGCTCGGAGTATTCCTCCCTGAGAAAGAATCAAACCCAATCAGCCTTGAATATGCTGTAAGACAAGCTGCAAAGTTGGGCATCGAGACGGTTAAAGTCAATATTACAGAGAACTTGGAGTCTTTTGGAGTGTATCAAAGAAGGAATGCGATCATCAAACAGGTCGTTCCAGAATTTGATGACACCTTAAAATTTCATATCACTCTTCCTCAGAATCTTTTGGAGAAAGACCGCTTTAATTATTATTCGATAACAGTTGAAGGTAAAGATGGAAAAAGGCAAACCAAACGACTTTCTGGAAGTGATTGGCTGGAGATTTCTGCCTGTCAGAATATCAAGCAAAGGGCCCGAATGATCCAGCTTTACTATTATGCGGAGAAACATAATTACATTGTTATTGGAACAACAAACAAATCGGAACTGTTACAAGGATTTTTCCTCAAATTCGGAGATGGCGGTGTTGACATTGAGCCCATCGCCCATCTTTATAAAAATCAAGTTTATGAAATATCCAAATATCTAGGGGTGATCCAGGAGATCATCGACCGTGCCCCCAGTCCGGATACTTATAGCCTGCCTGTTACCGACAAGGAATTATATTTTTGTATCGATTATGAACTATTGGATCTCCTCTTATATGCCTATGAAAATGATATTCCAAGACAGGACGTTTCAAAAGCCCTAAGCCTTAATGAGCAACAAATCGACCGTGTATTTAGGGATTTCAAAGCGAAAGAGCAAGCCACGTGGCACCTACGCATGACTGCACCAGCACTGACTTGAGTTCAACATCACGTTTTATTGCTGTTCCGGATCTGCAGAACACCGGTGTGTTCAATGACTTCGATAAACCGCGGGTAAAATTCTTTTTTAATTTAAGTGGCTATTTATCGCACAGAATATGACTATAAAACAGTGAACATCCGATGTATTGATAATATTGTTGTTTATGTTATAATTGGTTGAACATAAATTGTGAGGAGGTGTCTATTATGCGAGCCACCGTGACGATAGAAAAGGATGTGTTGGATGAGCTGCAGAGGGAGACTCGGTCGAAGAACAAAGCCACTGCGGTGAAGCTGGCTATCCGAGAATACCTCAGGAGAAAGAAGATTGAGAAAATCAAGTCGATGAAGGGGAAGCTGGAATTTGATCTGACGGCGGATGAAATTAGACATTATGAACGATAAGAAAGTGTTGATAGACACGTCTGTGTGGATAAAGTATTTTAAGGACAAACCGGGTACATTCTCCACGAGGGTGGACGAGGTCTTGTCGAGGCATGAGGTATGTGTTCCGAGGATCGTGATTGCCGAGCTCATTCAGGGATCTAGGACTGAGCGGGAAATTTCCCTCATCCTGGACTTTGTGGACGCGTTTAGCGTGATCGATCAGAAAGAGGATAGCTGGGTCAAAGCAGGGAGGCTATCGTTCAATCTAAGGAAGAAGGGCAAGACAATCCATTTGACCGATTGTTATATTGCAGTGATAGCTCAGGAACATAGTTGTCAAATCTGCACTCTCGATGAGCACTTTGTCGATCTCGCGAAGGTTCTGCACATTGGCCTCTGGGAGATGGAATCAGCTTGAGGGTGGAACTTTAACTCGCCTAACTCAACCTACTTAACTAACTCAACGTACTCAACCAACTCAACTTACTCAACCAACAAATGAATCCCCAGACTCTGATCCATCATTTCCTGGAAGGCAGCACCGCGCGGTATCCTCAAAAGATCGCTCTCATTCATGAGGGGAGGAGGGTAACCTATGAGGAGATCAATACTCAAGCCAAATCCCTGGCTCATCATCTGACTGAAAGAGGAGTTACGCGTGGCGACCGGGTTGCATTGCTCTTCGAGAACTGTCTTGAATTCGTGGTGAGCTATTACGGGTCGCTCAAGGTTGGAGCCGCTGTGGCTCCGCTCAGCATCGATCTGAAGACAGAAGAGTTGAAGAAGATTTTGTATGAGTTAGAACCCAAGGTCATCATTTCTTCGTCACGGTTCGAGAAACTTCTGGGGACGGCAGATCTCAGTCAATGCGCCTTGCAGGAATTGATCTTGAAAAGCCCTACGATCAACTGGCCCTCTGTTCCCTACAAAGTTGAGAAACTCGAAGACATCGTCCAGGATAAGCATGCATTCGAGCCAAACATTCACATTCCAGATACTGATCCGGCGTGCATCATCTACACTTCCGGCTCCACCGGGCCTGCCAAAGGGGTCGTGCTGTCACACCGAAACATTGTGACCAATACCCTTGCGATCTGCGAGTATCTTGAGCTTACCCAGAGCGACATTCAGATGGTGGTGTTGCCTTTTTTTTACGTGATGGGAAAGTCTCTTCTCAATACTCATTTTGCTGTGGGAGGGACTGTGGTCATCAATAACAAGTTTGCCTATCCTGCAGCAGTACTCAACGAGATGGTTTCGGAGAAAATCACGGGGTTTTCGGGGGTCCCTTCCACATACGCCTACCTCTTGCACCGCTCTCCGTTGCGCAATCTTGCTGACAAGCTGGAATCCCTCAGGTACTGCAGTCAGGCCGGGGGGCATATGTCCAGGACGATCAAGCAAGAGCTGCGAAGGGTTCTGGCGCCTCACGTGAAAATCTATATCATGTATGGTGCGAGTGAAGCCGCCGCCAGGCTGGCCTATCTGGAACCCAGCCGATATGCAGATAAGGTGGATTCCATCGGCAAGGCCATACCCGGTGTTACGCTACGTATTCTCAACCCGAACGGAGAAGAGCTTCCAACTGGGGAAACCGGAGAAATCGTAGCGACGGGACCCAACATCATGCAGGGTTATTGGAAGGACCCTGAAGCAACGGCTCAGGTTCTGGATGGTAATGGTTACCGTACGGGCGATCAAGGTTACCGGGATGAAGAGGGATTTTTTTACGTTGTGGGCAGGAAGGACGACCTGCTCAAAGTTTCAGGTCACCGTGTGAACTCTTCCGAGATAGAAGAGACTCTCATGGAGTCTGAAATGCTGGTCGAGAGCGTGGTTCTGGGTGTTCCGGATGATCTGTTGGGCCACAGGCTTATTGCGCTGGTTGTTCCAAGAAACGATCTGTGCAGTGAGAAAGAGCTTCTGACCTATGTTGCCCGAAGGTTGCCACGGTACAAGACCCCCAGCGAAATAAGGCTTACCCGGAGGCTCCCCAAGAGCGCGAATGGGAAAATCGATCGGACAGAGTGTATGAGGCTATTTCAAGAACCGGCCGTTTGATAAGACCAGCTGTGTCACGCAACCCACTCAACTCAGGCTATGCTTAACGTGGAACGCACAATGAATGGAGTTAGTAAACAGCACCCCAGCACCACAGCAGCACTGCAAAACGGCACCACAAAAGCGCGGCAGGACAGCATGACATCGGCACTGCAGTACCTTTTTGCAGCGGCAGCACGTTATTTGAGAGCAGCACGGCAGCACTTTGCTTTACAACAGAACCGCAGCACTGGGTGTAAATGAATACTTGACTACTTAATGATATTGTGATACTATATTCCCACAATGGATGTTGCGGGTGCATACCTAGGAGAGGAGGAAGAGAAATGAAAGCTCTCAGGACAACAATAATTATAGGTTTGGCAGCCTTGGCGATTGTGTTGGCCCCGGTTTTGTCATGCGCAAGCATCTTAGTGGTTTCTCCTCACCCCGATGATGATGTGATATTTGCGGCCGGTATAACCTATGCGGCGATTCAAAGGGGCGAACCTGTCCGAATTGTATATATGACAAACGGTGATTTTGCTGGCATTGAACGCGGGTATCTAAGGCAAGGAGAAGCCGTTAGTGCTCGGACTGGATATCTTGGGAATATCGAGGATAGCCTTATCTTCCTGGGCTATCCGGATGCATATCTTGCCACAATCTTTAATAATTATACGGGAGAAACCGATGAATTCATAACTCCCAACGGCCAATCAACCACGTACGGGAATCGCGGCCTGGGGCGCTCAGATTTCCACTCCTATGCGTTCGGCCATCCAGCACTATATAATCTCTACAATATACTCATGGACTTGAGGCAGATTATCACAGATTTCACGCCTGACCATATATTTACGCCCTCGGAATTCGATGGTCACTCGGATCACTCTACCACCTACCAAGTAGTGAGACTTGCCCTATTGTCGGCGATTGATACGATCCCAGGCTATACACCGACCCTTCACAAGACATTTGTTTATGGCGGAGGTGGTTGGCCAGAGCCTATGAACCCGACAACGTATTTTACTGAGCCACCAAATCTTGCGGGCACTGGCCTTCTATGGAATAAAAGGGAGAGCATTGATGTTCCTCTGATAATGCAGTCAACTAATTATCTACAAAATCCCAAGTACATGGCTATCGAAGCACATGAAAGCCAGGGTGGAACTTCAGGGTTCCTAGGGCAATTTATTCACAAAGACGAACTTTTCTGGATTGATACCTCATTGGGGAGTACCAACCACGCCCCACTCGTTGACGCAGGTTCTGATCAGATCGTGAATGAGGGGGTGCACGTTGTTCTGGATGGCTCGGGAAGTAGCGACCCTGATGGAACGCCTCTGGCCTTCCAATGGCAACAGACCGGAGGTACTTCTGTACAATTATCAAGTTCAACCGCTATGAACCCAACCTTCACGGCCCCCACAGGTTTGGCCCAGAATGAGCATTTGGTTTTCCAGTTGATTGTGAATGACGGGCAATTAACAAGTATCCCTGATTCGGTGATCATTACAGTACAGACTGGATCACCACCTCCAGTTACCGAAAACATTGCGCCTCTCGCAACAGTAACTGCCTCTTCAGAGACCCCAGCTTCTGGCCAATTGGCCATAAAAGCCGTGGACGGAGTTGCAGATGGCTATCCAGGCGACTATACCCGGGAGTGGGTAACGCAACATGAAGGCGTTGGTGCCTGGCTTAACTTGGCATGGAGTACCTCATACACTGTAAACCGGGTGGTTTTGTATGACAGGCCAAACACAGAAGATCAGATCTTGGCTGGAATCATCAGTTTTAGCGATGGTTCGACTCTTCCGGTTGGACCTCTTGTTAATAGAGGATTAGCAACAGAATATGTTTTCTCTGAAAGAACAATTACAAGCTTAAGACTTTCTATAACTCAGGTGAAAAGCAGTACTTCGAACATCGGGCTCTCCGAAATTGAAGTTTATGCGATTACTGCAACCAATAACCCCGTGCCGACGACAACGAGCCTGAGTCCCTCGTCAGCCACAGCGGGAGGGGCAGCCTTTACCCTCACCGTGAATGGTACCAACTTCATCTCGGGTTCCGTGGTGAGATGGAACGGGACGAACCGGACAACGACGTATGTCAGTGCAACCCAGGTAACGGCATCAATCCTTGCAGCCGACATTGCCACAGCGGGTACGGCCCGCGTGACGGTCTTTAATCCCACACCTGGAGGGGGCACCTCCAATGCTCAGACCTTTACGACTAACAACCCCGTGCCGACGACAACGAGCCTGAGCCCCTCGTCAGCCACAGCGGGAGGGGCAGCTTTTACCCTCACCGTGAATGGGACTAACTTCATCTCGGGCTCAGTGGTGAGATGGAACGGGACAGATCGAACGACGACGTATGTCTCTTCGACGCAGCTGACGGCTTCGATCCTTGCAGCCGACATTGCTACAGCGGGTACGGCCAGCGTGACGGTTTTTAACCCCCCGCCTGGTGGAGGGCTTTCAAATTCACTGCCCTTTTCAATCGTCAGCCCAGTGCCCAACCCTGTGCCTACCGTGACCAGTCTCAGTCCATCTTCGGCCCTCGCAGGAGGGGCAGGCTTTATAGTCACTGTCACAGGTACAAATTTCATTCGGGGATCTGTAGTGACATGGGATGGCTTCAATCGCCCAACAATATTTGTTTCCAATACACAAATACAAGCATCAATTTCTGCTGATGACATTGCTGATCCTGGAATAATCAACGTTTCTGTCTTCAATCCATCCCCGGGGGGAGGGAGTTCGAATGCCCTTCCGTTCAGGATCAAGATTGCAACAAGGGTAGAGTTATTTGTTGATAGTTTTTCTATAAGTTCTGGGACGCAATATGTGAAGCTCAAAGCTCGAGTCATCGATACGAAGACCGGGCAGCCCTACTATGGAATCGGATACCGATACATCTACACGTATTTTTACCTGGATCGCCGGTACATCGGGTTGTCGAGGGTTAATAAAAGTGGAACGTATGCAGGCTATTCAATAATATCATACAAGGCCAAGACTGGAGCGCACCTTGCCAAGGCGGTTTTCAATGAAGATGAAAAGTATGGAGGTTCAGAGGCGGAGATTCAGTTCACTGCACCCTGACGAACTGGGGGTTTAGAGGGTAGTTAACCGGCAAGTGTCCCGTAAATCTTGCCGTTGAGGGTGGGATCAAGGGGCACAATATGAAAGGAAAGTACCTTACAAAGGTCAGGGAGTAGAACGTGAGTAAGTGAAATGAAGAAAACGGGAGCAGGGTTTAAGGGTTTTTGTACCTTAACCCGTGCCTCCGGGTTTGTAGATTTATCTGTCTTCCCCTTGCCTTCTTTACCCTAATACCTGAAGCCTGAATTGAGATTTTTTACTTCGAGCGTAGCTATACTCTACCCTCGATCCTACTTACGGTTTACTCTTTGCGCTATGCTCCATGCCCTATGCGTTCCTCTATCGTTGCCTTATACCTTGTCCCTTGTGCCCTGCACCTAAAGCCTGATACTTTGTTCTTTTGCCTTGACCCTTGCGCCTAGCGCCAGCAGTGTTTAGCCTTGCACCTTGAGCCTTAAGCCTTACACCGATACCATGTTAAACATCCTTACCATCGATCTGGAAGACTACTACCAAGTCTCCGCTTTTGAGGGAACTGTGAAGCGCGAAGACTGGGACAAGCACGAATCTCGCATCGAGCGCAACACGTATCGCCTCCTGGAGATATTAGCTGAAGCAGGCAGGGCGCATCCATCCTTCGTCCCGCCTTATGCGGGACTACGGAGGACAAGTAGCGCAGAGAACATAGCGAATGAACCAACACCTAACTCTTCACGCATAGCGCGAAGCGCAGAGCGCATAGCGAACGAACCAACGCCTGTCACCTCGGGCCTTGAGCCTTGCGCCGGGAATGTTCCGCCTCAAACCTCTAACCTCCGCCCTAAAATTTCTGATCCTTCTCCTGCCGTTTCTGATTCTTCGCCTTGCACCCTACGCCCTGTGCCTTGTGCCCAGAGTTCTTCTTCCTTGCACCTTACACCCTGCACCCCAGATGTTTCATCTGGTGTTAAGGCGACTTTCTTCTGTCTCGGTTGGATCGGGGAACGACATCCGAATTTGATCAGCGAGATCCATCAATTAGGTCATGAGATCGCATGCCATGGTTACGACCACCGGCTTGTATATGATATGCACCCTGAGCAGTTTCGTGAAGATATCAGAAAGTCGAAGCAGATACTGGAAGATATCATTGGTGAGAAGGTGGCTGGTTATCGTGCTCCAAGTTACTCCATTACCGGAAGGTCTCTGTGGGCTTTCCAGATTCTGGCTGAAGAGGGCTATCGTTATGATTCCAGTATTTTCCCGATCCACCACGACCGCTACGGCATCCCCGATGCCCCTCGGTTTCCTTTTATGGTTGATTTGAACGGTGGAACCGATCCAAAATTTGTTCCGTTGTCAGGTGATATGCGCTCTGCTCTCTGCTCTATGCCCTATGCGCAAACAGCCTCCACCCTCAAGCGTAGCGGTCGTCCAACCTCTGGCGAGGAAACCGCCTTACGCCATGGGTCTGATCCCTGCACCCTGCACCCTGCACCCTCTACCCTTCTTATGGAGTTTCCCCTCTCCACGATTCGGCTGGGTCGGTTTAACTTCCCCATTTCCGGCGGAGGCTATTTCCGGCTTATTCCTTATCCATTCATTAGGAAAGGACTCGGGCTCATCAATGAGGCCGAGAAGAAATCATTCGTATTTTACGTTCACCCCTGGGAGTTTGACCCTGGCCAGCCTCGGTTCAATAATTCAGGCATGTTGTCCAGATTCCGCCATTACATCAACCTCAAAAAGACCGAATCAAAATTGAATAGACTTCTTAAGGACTTTAGATTCCTGTCAATAGCCGAGTTCATGCGCCAGGGACATCTCAACTAGGATACCATGCTCTCTGTTCTTTGCTCTTGCGCCTTGCACCCTTATCTATCTCGGAGTCTTGCGCTCTATTTTCAATTGGAGGGTTTATATGCTACTAAGGTCCTTTTTCAAATGCCGTTTTCACGAAATTAAAGAATCTGATGGTGAACAGATGAGTTCTTGTAGAAGAGAGAATTGTTGGTCTCGGTATTCTAAATGTGTGGCTATGAAAGCGCTCAATTCTTTTCTGGAGCACGAGGTCCTGGAAAGCAGTCCGGCTTCGACCCCCCGATGAGTAGAGGCATAATGCAAAATGGTTTAAAGCAGTATATTCCAAGACACCTGGTGTTACCGTCGATCGGTTTCCTCGTATTGTACCGTGGCGTCCTGTTCGATCTTTTTAAAGGATGGTTTAACTACGGGAGTTCATATGGGCTTCCCATATTGCTGGTGAGCCTCTATATGATCTGGAGCAGCAGACAGAAGCTCCAGCATGCCCCTGTCCGGCCGAGCCTATTCGCTGGATCTCTGATTACAGTGCTCGGGTGTTCGATTTTCTTTTTTGGACGATATAGAACTTCATTTGTCCTGGCCATCCCCTTTGTTTTGACACTTTTGGGTATAATTTGTATCCTATGGGGCTATCGGTGGATGAAGATCCTCTCTCTTCCTGTCATGTACCTCCTTGTCATGTTCCCGGTTTTTGGAGACGCCCTGAGCAGCATCAGGCCCTTTCTTCAATATACAACTGCTTCGATCGCCACTGCACTTTTAGGTCTCACAGGAATTCCCGTGTATCGGTCCGGCTATCTTATTCAATTGCCGCACATTGGTCTTGAGGTAGCACCAGGTTGCAGTGGCATCAACCACATCATTGCGCTGGTGGCAATCGCCGTTCCCCTTGCTTTCCAAACCCAGAGGAATACCCTGGGAAAAACCGGGCTGATCGCGTCTGCCTTCTTGCTCGGTATCTTTCTGAACGGACTTCGTGTAGCAATGATCGGAGTTTGGGCGCTTTACAACCCTAATGGATCGCTCCACGGTCCCCTTGATACGTTGTATGTCTCCTTTATTTTCTTTTTCGGTGTGGGGCTTCTCTTTATTATCAACGCGATAATCAGGAAGCTGACCGGCTCAACAGATTCGACTATTGCATCAGAGTCAAATGGTTTCCATCTCCAGGGGCTGTACAGAGGAGTTCGATCACTGCCGGCACAACTGATCAACACAAACCTCTTCCCGGTTCCGGGTACGGAGCCCGCAGGCAAAGGTATTCTAAGAACTGAATCTGTTATCGCCGCGATCATCCTCATTTCGGCGAGCGGATTCGTTTATCTCTTCACTCATGTCTTGAGACACTAGGCTGATTCTCAGCAATTACAGAAAAGAAACCAATCTGTCAGCCATTATAAAGATCCGGTTCTACCGGGGGCCCAGGGGAGTCATGCTGACCCATCCTGCCAAAGAACGCAAGCGGGAAAAGCGACCGGGTGGAATGCATGGAAATAATAAAGGCGCAAGGAGCAGGGCCTAAAGCTGACGGGGAGGGCCCAATTTAAAAAAGGGGGGTTTAAATGAAATCCAACAAATATATATCGCTCGTTCGATCGTGCGCTGTGTTCATTCTGATGATCCTTTCTTTGTTTGGATGTAAGGGAGGAAATATGGAAGAAAGCAAGATCATTCCTGCAAACCTGAAAATGGTCTCTGAAATCAACTGGAAAAACCTCTCGGAGAAGCGAATCTATTTTGGGCACCAATCTGTTGGCTTTAATATCGTTGATGGCATTAAGGACGTAATGAAGGAGCATCAGAGTATAAGGCTAAACATCGTTGAAACAAATAACTCATCAGACTTTAATGCCCCGATTTTTGCCCATTCTCGAGTTGGAATAAATTCAGATATCAAATCGAAATGTCAGGCTTTTATCGACATCGTAGAAAATGGGGTGGGAGACAGGTCAAACATCGCATTCTTCAAATTCTGTTTTCTTGATGTTACAGAGGGAATGGATGTGGAAAAGATGTTCGGGGAGTACAAGCGCACGATGTCTCTTTTAAAACAGAAATATCCCAGGACAGTATTTGTGCATGTTACTGTTCCTTTGACCACTGTTCAGACAGGGGTAAAAGTCTGGATCAAAAAGTTAATCGGTAAGTCTGTTTTGGGTTATGACGACAATATCAAGAGAAATCAATTCAATGAAAGGCTCAAGGAAGAATACCAGGGCAAGGAGGCCATCTTCGATCTCGCCGTGTTTGAATCTACTCTTCCGGATGGGAGACAGGCACTCTTTACGAGCGGCGGAAAGACGTACTTCTCCCTGGCCCGGGAGTACACGAATGACGGAGGCCATTTAAACCCGCTCGGACGCAAGATGATTGCGGAGCAGTTGCTGATCTTCCTCGCGAATACTATTTAACCCTCCCATGGATATAAGGATTCCTGTCATCAACTCCGGGCTTTCCGGGAGGCCTTTCCAATAATCCAGGCTTATTTCAAGAACACATAAGAATTCTGCCTTCCCCTTGGCATTGGGCCGGGCAGGGTTTCCCCGTAACATTACAGGGTTCAGAAATTGCTGTGAAAGACCGGGAACCTCATGTTTAACTTTTTTCTCTATCTGTACTTGTTCACATTGATCCTTTGTTTTTGCAGTTATGTCCTTTATCCAACGGCCCTTTGGATTGCGGGGAAATGTTTTCCTATGAGGGTCAAGAAGAGCGATATTCAGCCTACCCTATCGATCCTGATCGCCGCCTATAATGAGGCCAAGCATATCGAGCAGAAGATTGAGAATACGATGGCCTTGCGGTATCCGAAGGACAAAGTCGAAATCCTGGTGGGATCTGATGGGTCTGCCGATGATACGGCAGCCCTGGTTAAGAAATATGGCTCCAAGGGCGTCCGGCTTTTGGAATTTCAAGCCAATCGCGGGAAAACGGCTGTGCAGAATGATCTTGTGAGTCATTCGGAGGGGGAAATTCTGGTATTCACGGATGCTGCCTCTTTTCTCCGGTCCGATGCCCTCGAAAGGCTTGTGCAGAGCTTTGCCGATGAGCGGGTGGGTTGCGCGGCTGGCCGAATGGAGTTCGTTCATGTGGGCTCCAATATCACGGTCCAAAGCCAGGGCCTCTACTGGCGGTATGAGTCGAGGATTCGCCAGCTCGAGTCGAATTTGGGCCGGCTGATAGGGGTGGATGGCCCGCTGTACGCTGTGCGCAGAAGCTGTTATGTCCCACTGGCGGGAAATATGATCAGTGATCTCATGACCCCGTTGATGGTGTTGAGACAGGGGAGGAGGACCATTCTTGAGCCAGAGGCCATTGTTTATGAAGATCCTACCCGAAAGTCCGGGCAGGAATTGAAAACTCGGCGGCGGATTACACTGCGCGGCCTTACGAGTCTTTTCGCCCACCGGGAATTATTCAATTCACCGAAGCGCGCCGGTTTGGCTTTACAAATTGTCCTTCACAAGGTTCTGCGTTGGTTTGTCGGACCGTTGGTCATGGCCAACGCCTTTGCGTGCGTGATGCTCTCCGGACATTGGTTGTTTGCAGCTATCCTCATTTTGTATTCGGTCTTTGGAGCGGCGGCGCTTTCAGGCTGGATTGTTGATAAATGTGGCGGGAAGAATCGCCTGCTTATGGTTCCCTACTACTTCACATTGGTAAATCTTGCGGCAACACTCGGGATCATCGATTTCGTTATGAGGAAACAGGCGATCTCATGGAAACCTGTGAGGAATTAGGAATTAATGAACAAAATGCTGGAGATGGCATTTAGCCCCCTTTGAGAAAATGAACCCAACTAATATTAAAGCCGTTCTCTTTAGATCGAAAGAAAGGTTTTCATCGTTTCAGAAGAAATTGGATGAGTATGGGGTCCATTATAAGATACTCGATTTCGAAGGACATGAATGGCTGGAGTTCGATTACAGTAACATCGATTTTGTGATCTATTATCCATCCTTTAAATATTCTGCAAACCATCCCCTGGCGCTCCATGAAGTCTATGACAACCTCACGTTCATCCATACGAGTTATCCCCAGATCAAAATGTTTCCGGATCCCAATATCATCCAATACTACAATGACAAGTACAGGCAATATCTGTTTTTGAAGGCGCGCAACTATCCTATGCCTCACACCATTCCTCTCTTATCCGATGAATCGATAGCTCTTGCCGATGAAGCGTTGGGATATCCCATGGTGATCAAGAACAGGTTTGGAGCCGGCGGGGATTCTGTCTATCGCGTATTCAGTAAGAAGGAACTTCGCAACTATTATAACCTTTCAAGGCTCAACCTGTTTAATCTGGGCTCAGCCCGGTATCTCTTAGGTCTATTCAGCAAGAGAATCTTCTATTATCACTTGATCAAAGAAAAAAGGGCCCCTTATCCTTTTATGTCCCCCCCTCTGTTGGCTCAAAAATTCATCAAGCTGGATAGAGACTTAAAGATCGTTGTTGGAAACGACAGGGTTGTGGAGGGCCACTGGCGGGGGAAGGCCAGTGAAGAGATGTGGAAGGTGAACATTGACGGAGGGGGCATAGGAGAATGGAGCAAAATACCCGAACAGGCCATGGACTTATCCTTAAGGCTTGCGCAGGATCTGAAGACGCTGTGGCTTAATATCGATTTTATTATGAATGGGGGAGAATATCTCATCACCGAATTCTCTCCGGTTTGGCACCATTACGCATACAAAGAAAAACCGACCTTTGTCTATAAGGACGATTACAACATTGATATTCCGTTGGAAGTCTCCCTCGATCTCGAAAGGATGATCGTAGAATCCTTATTAAATGGCAGAAAAAAGTGAATCTAAAATGAGAATAATGTCCATTGTCGGCGCAAGGCCCAATTTCATGAAGGTGGCTGCCATTTCGCGAGCCATCGAAGATCATAATGCTGCCGGAGGCGCATGCCCGATAGAACATACCATTGTTCATACCGGCCAGCATTACGATAAGCGGATGTCAGCCCTGTTTTTTGAGGAGCTTGAAATTCCGAAGCCCCATATCAACCTGGGGGTAGGTTCTCTCTCTCATGCCGTTCAAACCGCGCAGATCATGGAGGGCTTTGAACCCGTGCTCCTTCGCGAACGGCCAGATGTGATGTTGGTTGTGGGTGATGTGAACTCCACGGTAGCCTGTGCGCTCGTCGCTTCCAAGGTCGAATACAACGGTTCGGGAAAGGGGAGGCGGCCATGTATCGGCCACGTGGAGGCTGGTCTCCGTTCTTTTGACCGCTCCATGCCTGAAGAGATCAATCGGACATTGACCGATGCCTTAAGTGACCTATTGTTTACCACGGAAGAAGACGCAATGGTCAACCTCGAACGTGAGGGGATACCCCGGGGAAAGGTCTACTTTGTTGGAAATGTGATGATCGACACTCTTCTCAGGCACCTCGAAATGGCTAAGAGGTCGGATATTCTTCGTCAACTCGGCCTGAGAAGCGTGGCTGCCCATGGGAGCTGTTCAACAAAGGATGATTATTGCGTTTTGACGCTTCACCGTCCGTCTAACGTCGACGATGAAGAAACCTTCCGGGGAATTCTGGATGCGTTGATCGGTATCTCCAAACAGGTTCCCATTCTATTTCCGTGCCATCCAAGAACGCGGGCCAATATCCATAGATTCGGTCTGGAGGACTACTTCAATTTCAATGGATCTGACCAACATTCTAAAGTGGAGAAGCGAAGGATTCTCTCGCTGGAGCCGCTTGGTTATATCGATTTTCTAGCCCTCCTGTCTGATGCCAAACTGGTCTTCACCGATTCTGGGGGGCTGCAGGAGGAAACGACCGCGTTGGGTATTCCATGCATAACTTTAAGAGAAAACACAGAACGTCCGGTAACAATATCTGATGGGACTAACCATCTCGTAGGAACAAAGCGGGAGAAGATTATTGAAACTGCTCTTTCTCTCCTCAATGGAAGAGGAAGAAGAGGCAGTGTGCCACCTCTATGGGATGGGAAGGCAGGGAGAAGGATTTTGGATATCTTGATTCAAAATGTGAAATGAGATTCAGAGTAATGGCCAGCAGCAAACCATATTGTTATATCGCGAATATAATTGGAATCGATTTAATACCTTTCCAGATGGAAATCGGGGGTAACAAATGTCTAATTCCACGTATCACAGTATAACCCTCATAATTGCAGTATTCCTCGTGGTTTTCCAGTGGAACATTACGAGTCCCATGGCTGATTGGACTGATGTTGCAGTGCCCATACAAGTTACCACAGCTGCTAAAGAGAGTCACAATGATAGAGGGCTTCATAGGATAGTGCGAGTTAGCGGGACTACGATTGCACTTGGTGATGGAGTGAATAATGTACCTTATCACGAGGGTGTTTACCGTTCCACAGACAATGGGGCACACTGGTCACAGATATTAGATCTTAATTATGCGACACGTGGTGCTATTGTTACGGGATCAGGAGAAATGGTTTACGTGTTTTGGATGTCTGTTGAAGTTAACCCAGGAATTTATCTGTCTAAATTTCATTATGATGCCACGCCTCCTGCTCCCGCACGAATATACACTGGTTATGTCACATCGGTGGGTGGGGAGTATCAAACTATTTCACCTGCTGTAGATGCAAACGGGAACATTTATGTAGTGTGCCATTTTGCCCCTTCGGCTGGTGAGTATGATAGGATATGGCTTCTGAAATCAACTGACGGAGGCAACACTTGGAGCACTCCAAGCGTTGTTGATTACTTGGACGGAACGTCTTGGACTTATCCAAGCCTTGTGGTCGATCACGCAGGAAATTTGGTCGTATGCTACGCTGAACACGCAGCGGCATATCTTGGTGGAAGAGCGGACGCTGACAAGAGGATCTATTTTAGAAAATCCACTGATGGTGGGGTGACCTGGGGTTCTCGCATTCGGGTGGATAATCCTGCGGGTCCGTTTGGTGTTTACAATCCCTGTATGATCGAAGATCAATCAAATAATCTTTACATCTTTGCCCAAAGAGCACAAGCTGGGCTTGTCATGGCAAAATCCACTGACGGGGGGGCCACGTGGCCTGGAGGGTTTTCGGTCAAAGTTTCTACTGGCGATTATGCTGACCCCTCCGCAGCAGTTGGTTCAGATGGTACTCTTTACGTTACCATACGAAAAGATAACGAGTGCGGAGCTGGAGCGTTAAGCTGGCGTAATTGTATGTATCAATCGACCAATGGCGGAGTTGGTTGGACTCAGGTCGCTGTCTATTGTGGTCAGAGTCGGGTAGGCCCATCAGGTTCTGTTAGATATGCAAACTGGTGGAATTACGGAGGGCCTCTTGAATGGTGCTGGGAACAATATTTGAGCTCCAATGATAATATCAGGCCCGTTTACTACAACATAAATACGGATGTTTCAATCTGGGACCGAATGCAGCGCCCTACCAGATTGGGCATAGATAAAACAATAAAAGATTATAAAAGCAATCCAACTCAACAAAACCTAAATCAGGTGTTACAGTTTATTGATGATTACATGTTGGGATTTTGATATGCCTGGTAACATATTAACATCGGAAAAACATTTCTTCTTGGGAAAAGAGAACAAATCAATTTACTGCGTCGAATATTTACCAGAACACAATAAGAACAGAAATACTGGTGTTATCCTTTGCAAACCCCTATGGGGAGAAAGAATTCGTACCCATCGTGTTTTTAGCAATCTTGCTCGCTTATTGAGGAAAGAAGGCTTCAGCGTCCTGACATGTGATTACTTCGGAGATGGGAACAGTGGCGGTGACACCCTGGACCTGAGCTATTCAAGCATGGTGGAGGATATACTGAGCCTTAAGAGTTACTTAGTCGAGAAATACCGGATTCAAGAGGTCGTTCTCCTCGGATTTCGGATGGGGGCCACGTGCGGAATGGGAGCGGCTCCTCGTATCGAGCATCTAAGGTCCATGATTCTGATTGAACCGATCTTAAGCCCTATCGAATATTTGAAGGAGGGGTTACGCTCAAATCTCTCCTCCCAGATGGCCCTCTATAAGAAGATTATTAAGACAAGGGAGGTTCTAATTGAGGAAATAAAAAATGGCGCCCCCGTGAATATGGACGGTTTCCTGATTGGCAGGGGACTGTGGGATTCTTTCGAACAAATCAGTCCCTTCAAGGTAGATGGTTGCTTCAATGGCCCGGTTTTAATTCTTTCACTGGTGGATAAGGGAAAGGCGGGAACCCAATACAGCGACCTTTCCAGTAAGTATGCAAATGGAAGGGTTGAAATAATTGAAAAGGAATTTTACTGGCATGAATGGAAGAAGAATGTAACCAATCCGCCTGTCTTATTCGATAGAATTCGCGACGAACTTTCTTTAAGTGGAAATACAGTGACCAAGGCAAGGAGTTGATCAAAATGAACCGGGAAGAATGCATCCAATTCCTGAATGGTGACGGTCATCTCCTCCGCGGGATCCTCCACTACGGCAACACGGATAAATGTAAGCGTGTTTCAATCATATGTTTGAATACCGGCCTGAACGACATGGTGGGATGGTATCGGATCCAGGTGAAAATGTCACGTTACCTGGCGGAAGAAGGGTACAATGTTTTCAGATTCGACGATCACGGCATTGGGGACAGCGAGGGGAACTTGGAGGAAGAGAGCATTGTGAGGATCTTTTCGGAAATAGAGCGTGGGCTCTTCGTCCAAAATGCCAATGCTGCAACAGATCTTATTGGCAACAAATTCAAGGGGGACAAACTGGTTTACATTGGCTTTTGCGGGGGCGGCCTTACGGCCATCCACTCTGCTGTCCGCAATAAGAAGATCGCCGGTCTTGTGGACATAGGGGGACCCATCACGCTCTCTTCGACGGAGTACCTTGACAAGGTGGATCCCTGGGAAGTCAGGAAAAATCTTCAGACATATCGATCCAAGGTCTTCCGACTCGCCCCGTGGATACGATTTCTTTCAGGGAAGGGAGACTACAGGACAGTGTTCAAGTCGATCCTGTATTTCATTAAGCACCATGCGGGTGGGATGTACAAAGAGAGGTTAAACGATGCGGATCTTAAGGATGTGAAGAACCTGAACCAGAAGTTCTTTCAATCCTTCGAAACCTATATGAGAAGCAGCCGTCCTATTCTGTTCTATTTTGCCGAAGTCGATTCTGCGACCTGGGAGTTTAAGAAATATTTCTGGTCGAAGTGCGAAGCGGAAAATCGGCCGTCATCCTCAAAGTGCGCGTTCATAGAGGTAGAGAAGGCAAACCACATATTTTCAGGAGTGGATTCTCAAGAAAAGATGAAACAAGATCTTTCCAATTGGTTAAGTCGTAATTTTTCATAGGGAGCTATGGAAAAGAGAGTCAAGCGAATTTTATTTATCTGTAAGGGCCACCCAAATATTGCCGGGGCCCAATTATATCTGAAGCAAATTGTGTCTCTATTTTGTAAAGAGGGATATGAGCTCCATTTCGCCCTGCATAAGGGCGACGGCTTGCGTGTTTTTGACGAGATTGGAAGGGACTGTCGAGTCTATCTTTGGGAATATGATTGGCGCCACCTGAGTCGTTTTAGATCGTTTCTGTGGGGCATCAAGCTTTTTCAAAAAATCAGGCCCGATGCCGTCATTTTCAATAGCTCTGAAGACAGAGTGTTCCCCCCGATCTGGGCAGCGTGGGTTTACAGAATCAAAAATCGAGTGATGGTTGTCCATTGGGCAGAGACTCCGGGCAGCCTGCATCTCTTTAGGAAAAAGGTCGGCCTACCAATGCCATTGCCAAGCCGCTATGCAATTAAAAGGCGGGTTTTGAAAGGGGTTAGCCTCCGACTTTTAAAGAAGATTATCTTTGTAAACGCGATCACCAGGACCGCGTATATTGAACTTTACAGAGTCCCCTCGGGACGATGTGTGACTATCTATAATGGTATTCAGCCTGAGTACTTTCGCGATTTGGAGATAACGCGGGAGGGAGTTCGGGGAGCTTTAGGAGTCAAATCAGGCGAATACATGGTGTTGGCTGCAGGCAATCTGGCCGAGGTCAAAGGGTATAAGTACTTGATTTCGGCAATTTATGATTTAGTAGAAAAAGGAATTCCGATAAAGTGTTTTATTGCTGGACAGGGAGAATTGAAGGAAGAGCTCGAGAAACAGATTATGAGTTTAGAATTGGATAGAAATGTTAAGCTGTTGGGATATCGTGATGATATTCCCAGCTTGTTAACGGCTGCGGACATATTTTGTATGCCTTCTTTGAATGAAGCACTTGGTTATAGCTTATTAGAGGCAATGGCGGCTGGCATTCCTGTTATTGCTTCCAATGTTGGAGGAATCCCCGAGGCACTAACTGATGGAAAAGAGGGGTTGCTTGTCCCAAGTGGGGATGTCAGGGAATTATCCTTGGCTATTCAAAAGTTAATAAGTGATGATGAATTAGCGAAAAGGCTTGGCCTTAATGGGCGACATACTGTTAATCAAACATTCTCCCTAGAGAGAATGCTCACTCAAACCAGGGATTTCCTCTTAAATGACCTACAAATCTAAAAACGTCAGTACCCAAGACAGCAAGCTTTTAATAATAGCGTATCCCTTCCCTCCGATTCCGTATAGCGGGAGCTATCGGCTCTTACGAATTTGCAAAGGATTGGTCACACTTGGGGTAAGAGTGCATGTATTATCGATTAATATTGATAATAGGATTCCGAATGACTTTGATCTCGTTTCTCAAGTGCCCCCATCAACAATTATTCATAGAACAGCAATCATTGATCCCTGGATGAGATACCAGTCATGGAGAAATAGGCACAAAAACATGCAAGGGTTCCGCTACATTAATAAAATGATTTCTCTTTTGTTAAGATTGATTACAATTCCGGATCATCAGATATTATGGGTCCCTTTTGCAGTATGGAAGGGGCTTAAAATAATAAAGCACCAGGCTGTGAATACGGTATTTACATCCTCTCCTCCAATTTCGACTCATTTAGCCGGATATTGGCTGAAAAAAATTGCAAATACAAAATGGATTGCGGACCTTAGGGATCCTATGGTGGGTAATGTCTTTGCTGCACATTCTGGCTTGTTGTCAAGAATTGAAGGTAGGGTCAACTTCAGTTCCGAAAAATTGATTATTGAAAACGCCGATAAGGTGATAACCACTTCAGAGACCCACCGGAGGGAGTTGTCAGAAAAATACGGATTGGATAAATTCGTAGCCGTCAGGAACTCATTTGATATGGCCGATTATAGCAATTTGAAAGAGGGAAAATACGACAAATTCACTATTTCACACCTCGGCAGTATGTATGGCTTGAGAAAAGCAGACGACTTATTTAAGGCCATAAAAATTGTAGAAAAAGAAATAGCTCCGGAATCCTTAAATCTGCAGGTCAACTTCGTTGGCTTGAATGACAATCAGTTAGAGGAATCTATCTCAAAATTCGATGTAGAGAATTATGTAAAAACAAATGGGCTGGTTTCACACAAAGAGGCTATAGAGATCATGGTGAGGTCACACCTTCTTCTGCTGGTTAAAGCTACAGGAGAAGGAAGCTACGGCCAGATTCCTGCTAAATTTTTCGAATATCTGGGTACGCGAAATAAGATTTTATGCCTGGGTCCAAAGAATAGCGAAGTTGCAAAGATAATAAATGATCTGCAGGCTGGTTACGTAATAGAAAATAATGAGACACAATTGGCTTCCGTACTTAGAAAAGTTTATGGAGATTATATTAGCGGGACCGCAGAAGAGATTTCTCATCCGGATTTAAGCCAGTATAATTTAGAATACATGGGGAAAAGGGTGAGCGAAGTGATAGCTGATTGCCACGGGGTAGAAGACTAACAAAAGAGGGGACGATGAGCATATTTGCGGGCATATTCAGTCGAAGTGACGAAAGCTTAATTGGAGACACCACGTGTGATTCAATAAAGCAGCTTTTATCACGCAATCCCAATGATCAGGTAAGTACCTATAGAGATAAAACCATATTCCTGGCAAAAATTGATATCAATGCCTATGGTCGCCCAGCTTTTTGTGTCAGTCAAACCGGGTCTGCATCAATGCTGGCAGGAGAGCCGCTTTTAGATCTTAAAGACGGTAATCCAATGAGAACACGAAAAGAAGATCTCGAACTTCTCCATCAAGAATGGGATCGGGGGGATTGCAACCTTCTCCGCCGTGCTCAAGGCATCTTCTGTGCCGTACATTACCAACCCTTCAACCATTGCCTGAGTCTAATTGCCGATAAACTTGGCCTCCGGCCGCTCTACTATTGGGAAGGAGATAAATATATCATATTTTCGACTGCTCTTCGAATTCTCGAATCACTGGCCGAAGTGCCTAAGAAGATGGATGTTAGGGCAGTGACGGAGATCGCTCGACTGAACGTTTGCCTTTCGAATCGAACTCCATACATTGGTATCTCCCGGTTGGAAGCAGCCGAGATTGTCCAGTTCGCCGGGGGAAAGAAATCGCGATCCAAATATTGGTCTTGGGACCAGATCACGCAATCGAATGGGTCTGAGGAAGAACAGTTACAGGAGGTTTACAATCGTTTCAGCATTGCAATTGCCCGCCGGTTGCGAAATGACAGATCCACGGTTTCTCTGCTGAGCGGTGGTCTCGACTCCCGATGCGTAACGGCTGTTCTTCGAAGTCATAACGTAACTGTCCAGACACTCAATTTCGCTCCACCCGGAACCCAGGATAGGGTATTTGCGGCAGAATTCGCCCAGAAGATCGGGAGCATTCATGAACAAATTGAGATGGAATATGATAATCCATACGAGATCGTATCGAGATGGATCAGGAACTCGAACGCTTCAACGAACAAGGAAACTCAGACTCCGGAAAGACCTCTGTTGGTTTGGGAAGGTGCAGGGGGAAGCGTAGGGCTTGGCCATGTGTATATGCATGAATCCATAGTCAATTTGATGCGCCGCGAAAAGCGTGATGCTGCCATTGATCTTTATTTACAGAGGCTAGGCATACACATACCACGTAGGGCGATGAACCGAAACATATTGAGCTCCCTCGTGGAGATTCCCAAAGAGGGAATCCATAGGGAATTAGAAGGTATACACTGTGCGGATCCGGCTCGAGATTTCTATCTTTATCTGATGCTTCATGAGCAACGGTCTTTGACTTCGAACTATTATGAAGATATCGATGTCCGCAGGCTAGAACCCCATCGTCCATTCTTCGACAGCGACTTCCTGGCATCAGTGCTTGCCGTTCCTGTCGATCTTTGTCTTTCTCATCATTTTTACCACCGATTGCTCAAATATTTCCCCGCTGCTGTCACTTCTGTTCCATGGCAAACCTATCCCTCCCACGAAGCTTGCCCCCTGCCGATTCCACAGGGACTTGTTTACCAATGGCACACCGGTTTTGATAATGCTCAGAAACATTCCAGAAAGCGCGAATGGATACAGCAAGCCCATGAGGTACTGAGATCACACAATTTCCCCCAGCCCATCATAAATCGTAATTATTTGCGGATCGTGACATGGGTTTATCGTGCGGGTCTAAGAGATTACAGATATGTTATTAATAACGTGAAAATCTATAACAAGTATTGGGTCATAAGCGGGGGCCAGTATGAACTGCCTTCAAACAATCCTATCCCTTCCTAAAATCCTTTCACAGGTTTCATCAGGATCTCATCTCTTGTCTGCTGCAACTGTTTCAAAGTTCTCTTCAGTCAAATAGGCCTGATGCGGAACCGTCAGTTGTTTTGTCACAATAGTGAACCATTATGACTGATATCAAGAAAGAAACCAGGATCATAGCGAAGCATTCATCTGTTTATATGCTAGCCACTATACTTAATAGGTCGGTTGGTTTTCTAATGATACCGCTATATACACAATTCTTGGTCCCTGCGGATTATGGAATTATTCAGCTCCTAGGACTAACTACCGACGTCATTGGAATGGTAATCAGCGTGGGTATAAGCAGTGCCATGTACCGATTTTACTTCGATTATGATACTGAAAGTGAGAAGAACGAAGTGATCAGCACTGCCATTGCAAGCTTCGGGATCATGGCATTAATCAGCTTATTAGCAATATCTATCTTTTCAAAGTTTCTCGCTCAAAGTATTCTGGACTCAAGAAATTACTACTCCTATTTCCTGATAACCTTTTGTTCGTTATGGTTCAATACGATAGATGAAATGGGGTACGGCTACCTTCGGATGAAAGAAAAATCGCTTTCATATTTGATATTCTCGTTGATTAAATTAATCATTTCGCTTTCTCTAAATATATATCTTATTGCGATAGTGAGATTGGGTGTGCTGGGGATGTTATTGAGCACATTAATTTCCTCAGTATTTATCAGCCTTATATTAGTGGTTCCGATTCTATTTAAAATTAAGATTCGGTTTTCACTATTAAAATGCAAAGAAATGTTGAAATTTGGACTGCCCTTGATCCCAACAAATCTGGCTGCTTTTACCGTGCATGCGTCGGACCGGTTTTTCATAAAACATTTTACTGGCTTGGCTGACGCTGGAATATATTCCCTCGGCTACAGGTTTGGGAATCTCCCTAACGAATTCATAGCTGTGCCGTTCATGCAGATATGGGAGGTTAGGTTCTTAAAGGCCTATAAGGAGAGGGATGCCAGCAAATTATTTGGGCAGCTTTTTACATACTTGTGCTTCCTTCTTATTTGTGTCGGCCTTGGGATAAGTGCGCTGATCAAAGAAGTACTTATGATAATATCCCAGTCGTCATATTGGGGTGCCTCTAAAATAGTGCCTGTAGTGGTGATTGCCTATATCATATTTAGTTTTCAGTACTTTTTCAACATGGGAATCAGCTTTGAGAAAAAAACGCACTATTTTGCCTACATCAATGTATCGAATGCAATTTTAAATATCATTCTGAACCTGACACTAATTAAGATGTACGGTATGTGGGGAGCTGCCTTTGCGACCCTAATCTGCTTTGTTTATAAGGTTTCGATAACTTACTATATCAGTAACAGGCTTTACAAAATAGATCTTCAAGTTATTAGGATCGGGAAAATGGCATTAGCAGCGTTAGGGCTATATCTTGTCTGCCAGAAGTGTTCACTTCAACCAGTGTATTTGAGTCTTACCGTCAAAACAATAATCATATGCACATTTCCTCTTATCATTTACTTTCTTAAGTTTTACACCGCTGAAGAAAAGGTAATGCTTAGGAAGCTCTACAAGACGCCACGGTATGCGCTTTTTCAAATATTAGGCCGATAGCGTTGCAAATTGAAGATTATTGCTCTAATTGTTAATATGATTAAGAACATCCGAAAGAAATTAGTTATCAGTTTATGTATAATAGTATTATGCTCCTCAACTGGATTTGTTCTCGAACAGTATTATGAATTAAGCCAACCTGGCCTCATTGTTCTTCTTTATCACAGAATAACTACTGAAACAAGTAGTAAAAACAAATACGTTTTAGATATACGTAAATTTCAGCAGCAGGTAGAATACATTAATGGACATGGCTATTCAAGTATTCTGCCTAAAGAAATAATTAACTCAAATGTCAAGAAAAATGGTCGAAATATCATAATTCTCTCCTTTGATGATGGGACGTCAGATCATTTTTCAATTGTTTATCAAACGTTGAAAACAAATAGTCAAAAGGGAGTGTTTTTTATCACGACGAAATATGTGAATTCTCGTGGGTACCTATCTGGTGACGAGATTAATGAAATGAGTCACGGTGGCATGGAAATTGGGTCTCATTCGTATTCACACTCACTCCTCGATGAATTGAATTACGAGGAGATTTATCATGAACTCAGGGAATCGAAGGATCAATTAGAAGAGATTTCCGGTGAAAAGGTATATAGTTTTGCGCCACCGGGAGGCTGGTTTAATGCTGATGTTGTTAGAGCGGCAAGAGATGTCGGGTATAAACTATTTTTCGGCTGTGAAATTGGGACAAATGATCTTAGTAAGAAGCGCTTTCTTTATAGACGAATAGAGGTTATGGGTAATATATCGTTTGAAGAATTTCAGCGGTTGTTAGATCCTCCCCAGATCTTAAGTTACAAGGTTGTTCAGTCCTTGAAGTTCGTAGTTCATAACCTTATTGGGTCAAAGAACTACCAAGAATTGTCAAATTTGCTCTAAGCCTGCATATGCCTTCCCCTGACACCATAAATCTGCTTGGCACCATTGGCGTTTTTCTATTACTGTTATTCAGCCTGAAGAACCCTTTTTACGGGCTCTTATCTTACTTGGGTACAATGATAATGAGGATTGGGTTGATTTACCCCGAATTGGGGGAAATGCGAATAGAACTTTTAGTGGGACTGCTCGTACTGGCTGAAATCTTCGTTAAAAGAGGGAACTCATTTGCAAAATTGCGGTTAGGCTATAATCCGGTCAATAGATTCATGCTTCTTTTTTTTGTAGTAATTATGTTGTCGTTTGTGCAGGCTTGGGATTATACATTTTCTTGGAATGATGTTGTTTTTGAGTTCATTAAAATTTATTTATTTTTTATAATGATATTGACCTTAGTAGAATCAGAGGGGGATCTGAAGAGATTCTTTTGGGCGTTTTCGCTTTTGACCATTTTGATTGATTACGAAGGGATCTATTCTTATTTCACAGGAAGTTCAACATACGTATTTCAAGGCATAGATGTCGCTGTTGCGTCTCAAGGTTTTGCATCCGGCCACGTGGCCGCGGCGAATATGCAATTACAGTGTCTTCCAATCATGATCTACTTAATGCTGGGTACAAGGAAAGTGGCTTTCAAAGTACTGGCTGGTTTCATGGCAATTTTATCGCTGGTAGGGGTTATCGCATCCGGCTCTCGAGGAGGATTTTTGGGTCTGATTGTGCTTGGAGCATTAATAGTTTATTTTTCTAAAAGAAAAGTATTAACGCTAATTTTGTGTAGCGTTACTGTTATAGCTCTTGGTGGTTTGTTTAGTAGTTCCTATTTAGCGTGGATGAGTTCGATTACCGATTACAGCGGTGAAGTGTCAGCAAATAGCAGGATATCGGGTTTGGAAAATGGTATAGAAATGCTGATCAAGAGGCCTATCTTTGGTGTTGGCCCTGGTTGCTATGCTTTGGCAAGAAAGGCTTATTTTGGATGGGGGCTTGATGCTCATAATCACTTTGGGCAGTTAATGGGAGAGTTGGGGATCATTGGTTCACTGGTTTGGGGATTTTTCATCTTTCATGTCCTTAAGAATGTTAAAAGGGCTAAAAAGAGCCTCAGGGAAGCAGGAAATATTGATCTGACATATTTAGTGTGTGGAATCCAGGTTGCCTTAATAGTCCGTCTATTCGAAGGCATGTTTTCGCATAGTCTCTACATTTTTTTCTGGTACATGATGGCAGCCTTATCAATCGTGATAGTAAAAAGTATAGAGATTAATAAGGGTAGCAATGACAAGAGGGATACGGAGATATTATCCCCAAAAGGTTAATAACTATTATTGGAGAGACCTGTGTCCATATATAGTAAATTCGTAAAACATATTTCTTCTCCAATGATTTACAGAAGGGACGGCCTGAAGGGATTCTTTGTCTTTCTTAAAGAGCTTGAGCAAACTCAATATTGGAGTAGGGACCAAATTATCGATTACCAAATTCAGAAATTGAAGACACTTCTCGTTCACGCTTTCATGAATACTGATTATTACCGGAAGCTATTCAATGAGGCTGATTTTGACCCTGTCCGATTCAAAGAGCTAAATGATTTGAGAAAGATACCCACTCTTTCAAAAAATGAAATAAGAGACAATCTACGCTCACTGCGGGCGAACAACTATCGATCAACCGGAATTCACGAGGCTGAGACTGGCGGGACTACAGGGGTGAAAATGAAGTTCTTCCGTGACAATGACTGTCTAAGCCCGAAAGAGGCGGCTCTATTTAGGTTTGACAAATGGACAGGATGGGATTTTGGAGAAAGAATGGGAATTGTCTGGACTGCCCAGCAGGATTATGTTGGACATTGGACGTTGAAGGCTAAGATTAAGAATGCCCTTTCATTGAGACAGGTGGTGTTTCCAGCAGCCATAATGGATGAAGAATCAATCAGTAACTACGTTAAGCAGTTAATGGTCAAGAAACCAACCATGATTAAGGCCTTTGCGAGCCCGATCTACGAAGTGGCAAAATACATCAGGGATAATAAAATTGAGAACATTAAGCTAAAAGGAGTTATAACCACCGGTGAACCTTTATATAAACACCAACGCAAAGCGATTTCGGGGGCCTTTCATTGCGAGGTGTTTGATTCTTACAGGACGAGGGAAGCAGGGCCCGTAGCCCAGGAGTGTGAGCTTCATAATGGAATGCATATAAATGCCGAATCGCTTTACGTTGAGTCTGTTGCTCCGCAAGATCCTGGCATTGTAGAGGGAGATCTAAAAGAAATAGTGATTACGGATCTTCTCAATTATGGGATGCCTTTGATAAGATATAAAATGGGCGATCTCGGAGTCCTGGCAAACGAAGTGTGCCCCTGTGGCAGGGGGCTTCCTCTTATAAAGAGAATGGAAGGCCGGGTGCTTAACACTCTTTATACGCCGGATAAAAGGCGTATAACAGCCGGTTCGCTGGTGTTGTACCTGGTCGATGAGGCTCCCGGACTCCTTGGCCAGGTTCAAATTGTGCAGGATGAAAACGATCATCTTACAATAAGATTGACAAAAGAACCACCACCAACGGAGGAAATAAGAAATTATCAAATTAGGACTGTAAGAAGACTATTTGGGGATGATATGAAGGTATCTTTTGAAGAGGTTGATAGGATCAATAGAGATCCCTCCGGGAAGTATCTATTTACAATCTGTAACGTTAAAACATAAACAAATGGTTGCCATTTCACCTGCAATGGTTGAACCTATGCTGAAAAGTGAATGAGAAAGAAATGCAAGTTACCCATCGCACATCTGCTCTACTGCCATAGGAAAAGTAATTGCCTACTTTCCCTGTTATCGAGTAAAGATGAATAGTGTGACAATTAGTTTCGTGGGTGACATCTCTTTGAATGGGATGTACGATGATCTGCTGCCCCAAAAGGGTGCCAATTTCCCATTTGAGCAGATCAAAAAGGAATTTGACGAGGTGGATATCGTTTCCGGGAATCTGGAAAGTCCATTTGCGCACGACGTAAAGAAACCCGAGTTCCTGATGAAAACGCCGCTAAAAGCTAATCCCGCATATGTTGAAGGCCTGAAATGGGCTGGTTTTAATGTGATGAACCTTTCTAACAATCATATCTTGGATTACGGAGAACGGGCAGCGGCTGGTACACAAGAAATCTTGGAAGGGAATGGAATAGAGCATTTTGGATATGGCAAGGATATTGAATCAGCAAAACAGTTGAAAGTAATTTCTGTAGGGTCACTCAAGATTGGCTTTATAGGGTATACTGATGTTGTCATAGATTCACCATTTTATGCGGGTACAGATACAAGAGGTATTGTAAAATTCGATATCACTTCGGCCCGGGAAGATACAACAAGAAATAAAAAACAAGTTGATATTTTGGTTATCAATTTGCACTGGGGTATAGAATATTTCCATTTACCGAGTCCTGAGCAAATCACTCATGCGAGAAACCTTATTGACTCTGGAGCAGATATCGTTATAGGTCATCATCCGCATGTTCTTCAGGGAATCGAAAGATATAAGGGTGGAGTTATTGCTTATAGTTTGGGCAATTTCGTGTTTTCTGAGATACTCTGGGAATGGTATACACCGATCCGTGAGAAGAGGTTGACACGGTACCCTCTAAGTCGCGGAAATAGAAAGGGTGCTATCCTCCAAGTCGAAATAGCTAATAGTGGTGAGTTGCGTTATAACGTCATTGGCACATATCTCCGAAGCAACGGCCAGATAGGATTGAGGATGAATGTGGAGAAGGACATAGATTTCTTATCTCGACCTTTACTGTCAACTAATTATGAGCGACATTTTCAAAATGATATTCTCCACTTTAACCGCAGGCTCCTAGTTAAGAACCATTTAAGCCGATTTTGCAGGGTTTATAAGATTCGCCCAAAACATATCAAAGAGGTCATTGACCTTATAAGAACTCTTTCCTGACGCAATTGATTCCCATCTCTAGTACGAAAGGCAATTCTCCTCGAATAGACGCTCCACAGTGAGCAGAGGGCATTGTGAATTATAATACATTATTATTCCTCGCATTGCTCGTGTTACGGAACCGTTTGCCATTGCCAACAAAAGACCTGATACCATCATTCTTGTCCAAATTAGGTTTTTAAGAACCCTCTATTTCGGACAGCATAATGAAGGGGAAAGTCAAATCAACCCAATAATGCCGCTAAACGCCCTGTCTTTAGGGCTTTTGGGGCATGGGAGC
>Ga0315282_10001428_pt1 | contig 44962 bp, 35 predicted proteins | sample YL17G07_20_MG_FD_203693 | JGI IMG/M metagenome (GOLD analysis project Ga0315282, IMG submission 203693) | Sediment microbial communities from Yellowstone Lake, YNP, Wyoming, USA - YL17G07_20 | ecosystem: Environmental > Aquatic > Freshwater > Lake > Sediment | place: USA: Wyoming | collected... | reverse complement strand
GACAGGGTATCGGCTGCTTGCACCAGGACGGCTTCAACTGAAGGAAAGTCAATGTCGCGATGATGGGAAGCTATGGCCTGAACGACAGCTTCAGATTCCCCGTACTTTTTGGTGAGCTCCACCGACAGTTCGGTATGAGTGCCTTCGTAATCTTTGTCCACCGCTTTGCCGATGTCGTGCAAAAGTCCGGCCCTTATAGCCACAGTGACATCGACTCCAAGCTCCTTGGCCATCAGGGCAGCCAGCATGGCTACTTCCTTAGAGTGCTGAAGAACATTCTGTCCATAACTTGTCCGGTATTTTAGCTTGCCCAGATACTTAATCAACTCAGGATGCATACTCTGGATACCCAACTCCAGGATAGTATTTTCGCCTTCCTGTTTGATTTTTTCTTCGAGCTCAACTTTGACCTGGTCAACGATGTCTTCAATCCTGGCTGGATGAATTCGGCCATCAGCCACCAGTTTTTCTATGGCCATTCTGGCCAGCTCACGTCTAAGGGGGTCGAAGCTGGAAAGGATAACCGCTTCAGGAGTATCGTCAACGATAATATCCACTCCGGTCGCCATTTCCAGAGCCCGGATGTTCCGGCCTTCTCGACCGATGATCCTGCCCTTCATATCATCAGAAGGCAGGTCCACCACTGAAACCGTGGTTTCCACCACGTGCTCAGCAGCTGACCGCTGGATGGCGTTAGAGATTATTTCCCTGGCTAAGGCTTTGCTCTTTTCCTTGGTTTCTTCTTCGATCTTTCTGATTGTCTGGATAGCCTGGAGCTTGGCTTCGTCTTCGATTTTACGGATCAGCATATTCTTAGCGTCTTCCTGGGTTATCCCGCCGATGCGTTCAAGTTCTTCCATTTGTTTCTGAAGTGTTTCATTGATCTTCTGTTCGAGGAGCTCGAGCTCTTTTTCCTTGGTATAGACACGGCGTTCTTTGAGAGAAAGGTCTTTTTCCTTGCGTTCTAAATTCTGGTAGCGCCTTTCTATAGCTTCTTCTTTGTGGAGCAGGCGGCGTTCAAGCTCGGTCAGTTTGCGTCTTTTTTCCCTTGTTTGAGTTTCAAACTCTGCCTGTCTGGCGATATCTTTTTCTCGGGCTTCAGCTTCGGTCTGTTTCTTGATTCTTTCGGCTTCGGCTTCAGCCTTGGCCAGGATTTCTTTTGCCTCTTCTTCAGCCTGAACAATCCTTTTGATTCCGTGACTTTTTTTGAGAAGCAGGAAAATAAAAATTAGAAGAATTAACGATAAAATAGGTATTCCCGCAATTAGTATGGCCTTCATCGTCTAAACCTCCTCACACCGGATTTCCGGGTCAAAGGATTCGAAGGGAGGTCAGGCCATCACTCTGGAAAGATATTCCACCACCGCCCCTTAACTCGGCTGACAGAAGAGAAAACCCTGTTCCTTAAGTTTATCGCCTTATTAGACTGATAGTCTAATCTATGGAAAGAATTTAGGTCCAATACTTCTAAATTAAGGGGTAAATTTTTCCAGAGTTTCAAAGTTATTCTCATTTTCTCGAACCTGATCCTCAAGATGAGCCAGCTCCGTCTCCAGACGATCGAGAGCTTCTCTCAATTGATCGATCTTTCTCTCAGAAACAAACAATTCGTCGGCTATGTTCAAAGCTGTCAGCACGGCTATCTTGGCCAGGTCTGACGACCTTGACTTAACCGCTACTTCTCGCATTTTCTGATCAACATAGGAAGTCAGCTGGCTGATGTATCTTTCGTCTTCTTCTCCTTTGACACAGATCCTGTATTTATTTCCAAAAATTTCGATCTCAATTATTTTCTCGTTCATATACCCAGTTTTTCGATCTGAGCGATCAGGGCTTCTACCTTTCCCTTCACTTCTTCTTTTTCTTCCTGAAGCTTTTTCAACTCTTCTTCCAGGGTGCTGAGCTTTTTCACTTTTTCTTCCAGCTCTTTTTTCTCAGATTTAATCTGCTTGAGGTCTTCCTTCAGCTTGGCATTTTCAGATGACAGACGGGAAAAGTACTCAACTATCTGAGATATCTTGCCCTCAAGTATTTTAATCCGCTCAAGCTCGGTTGTCAATTTTACCTCCTTATCTCAACTGAATTTTAAGAGAAGATTTCAGCTGAGATAAAATATCCAGCATCGACCGGTCAACTTCTTCGGTCTGAAGTGTCCGGGCCTGATGCCGGAAGAAGAAACGCACCGAAAAACTGACCTTGTCAGGGGGGATGGATTTTCCCTGGAAGCGATCATAGACCTCAAATCCCTCCAGGTAAGGGACATTGAGCTTTTGTAGCTGCCGGTGAATTTCCCGGTAGAAGATGTTTGCATCCACCAGGAAAGATAGATCGCGACTTGTCCTGGGAAATTTGGCGATGGCGGTAAAGGTAAATGATTTGGGTTGTCGGTCCAGCAACACTGAAAGGTCTATTTCTGCACAGTAAACAGGGAGTTCAAACTGATAACTTCGGGCTATGGCTGTTTTAAGCACCCCGAGATAACCGACCGGTTCATTTTTAAGAAGGATCTGCAGGCCCTGTCCAGCCTCAAAGAAAGCGTGGTTGGCGGACTCAAACGATCGCCAATCAAAAGCAAGGTAAGAAAAAAGAGATTCTACCGCGCCTTTAAGAACGAAAAAGTCGGTTTCTTTTTTTGGCTCTTTCCAGGTCTGGGTTTCTCTTATCCCGGTGGTCAGAATTCCCAGATTCAGTTTTTCTTTATGAACATCTTCTTCTTCCCAGAAATAGGTATTCCCTACTTCAAAAATATGCACGCCTTCTGCTTCCCGGTTAAAGTTCCAGGCAGCATTTTCCATCAGGCCCGGCAGAAGGGAAGTTCTCAGAATGGAAGACCTGGAAGATATCGGGTTCTTCAGTTGAATCGGATTGCGTCCAGTTTGCCAGATTTTTTCTTTCTCCGGGTCAGCAAAACTGAAGTTAATGACTTCATCGAAACCATGATGGAAAAGAATCTCTTTTAATCGCCAGATTCTTTCTCTTTTTCTGTCTGAAGGAAGTTCAAAAGATTTAACCGGGGTGACTTCGCTTGGAATCTTATCATAGCCATAGAACCTGGCAACTTCTTCTATTAAGTCAGCCTCTCTTTCGAGATCTACCCGGAAGCTGGGAATTTCTACAGCCCAGACATTCTTTTGCTGTTCTTTGAGTCTGAGACCTAGTCCGGTCAGAGTTTTCACCACAAAATCTGCTGGAATGTCAACTCCTAGCAATTGAGCTATTCTTTTCAGGCGGAGAAGAATGGTTTTCGTTTTTTTCTGATTGGGATAGACATCAAGTAAACCCCTGGAAACTCTTCCACCAAAACCGCATAGAAGCGAAGCAGCCATGAGGGCAGCTAAGGGGCCGGCATTGATGTCAGCGCCTCTTTCAAAGCGGTAAGAAGCATCAGTACTGAGCCCGAGTTTTTTGGCTGTCAGGCGGATGGAGACAGGATTAAAGTTGGCGCTTTCAATGAAAACATCCCTGGTCTCATTGGTGATGCCTGATTCTTCCCCACCGATCACCCCGGCGATAGCCACAGGTCTAGCTTCATCAGCAATAACCAGCATCTCCGGGCTCAATTCCACCAGGCTGCCTTCCAGAGTCCGGATAGTCTCACCTTTTCTGGCTTTTCTGACGATTATTTTGGCTCCGTTGAGTTTATTCAGATCAAAGGTGTGAATCGGTTGTCCCAGAGAGAAACAAACATAGTTACTGACATCAACCACATTGTTAATCGGCCGCAAGCCTATAGCTTCAATTCTTTTTCTCAACCATTCAGGAGAAGATCCAACCTTTACTCCCTTCACTACCAGGCCGCAATAACGCGGGCAGAGCTGACCATCCATAATCTGAAGGTCAATGAAATCTGAAGTTGGCTCGTCGAGTTCGACCAAAGGCCATTTTTTTTCCTTGAGCAGCAGGTCAAGAAGAGTGGCTATCTCCCGGGCAACTCCGAGGTGTCCGAGAGTGTCGGGTCTGTTGGCATAAGTTTCTATCTCATAAACTGTATCACCTTCGTTCTTTTCTACTGATTCAACCATCAGGCCAATCTGATTAAGGCAGGAAGCCAGTTCTTCAGGCGAAATGTTTAAATCAATAAATTCTTTTAGCCAGGCGTAAGATATTTTCATCTTCGGTTAAATTGCCTCAAAAATCTTAAGTCGTTTTCATAAAAATAGCGGATTTCGGGTATCTGAAAGGCAAGCATAGCGGTGCGGTCAATTCCCAGGCCAAAGGCCCAGCCAGAGTATTTTTCGGGGTTGATATTGACGTTCTTGAAGACCTGGGGGTCAACCATTCCGGCACCAAGAATTTCTTTCCAGCCACTACCGCCGCATACCCGGCAGTTGGAGTCCTGTCCGCTGCAAACAATACACTCTATGTCCACTTCGGCTGAAGGTTCGGTGAAGGGGAAAAAGCTGGGCCGGAAGCGGAGCTTGATTTTTTCACCAAACAAGGCTTTGAGGAAGTATTCGAGGGTACCTTTCAGATGAGCAAAAGTGATTCCCTTATCCACCACCAGACCTTCTACCTGATAAAACATTGGCAGGTGGGTTGGGTCAGGAGTTTCTCTTCTGAAGACCTTGCCCGGGATGATGATTCTGATGGGTGGTTTTTTCTTTTCCATCACCCTGACCTGGACGGGAGAGGTGTGCGTCCGGAGAAGAAGCTTATCATTGATATAAAGGGTATCCCAACTGTCCCTGGCCGGGTGATGAGGTGGAAAGTTCAGGGCTTCAAAGTTGTAATAGTCCGTTTCGATTTCTGGGCCTTCTTCCACCGAAAAGCCCATCGAGATAAAAATCCTTTCTATTTCTCGCTGGAAAAGGGTAATCGGATGCGGTGAACCCCAGTAGAGCTTCTTTCCCGGCAAAGTTAAATCTTCAACCAGCCTGACCGGTTTCTGAGTCTGGCATTTTTCTTCAAGTTCGGTCAGGAGTTTTTGTATTTCTTCTTTGAATTCGTTCAGGGCTTTTCCCGCTGATTTTCTTTCTTCAGGCAGGAGATTTTTAAGCTCTTCGAACAGAAGAGTCAGATATCCCTTTTTACGTCCGAGAAACAGCTGATGCAACTCTTCCACTTCCTTAGCTTCCTTAACTTTAGCCGCTAAGTTGTGAAAGAGCTCGCGGTATTCTCTTGTTCTTTCTTGCAGGGTACTCATATCCCTGATTAGGCCTGGGTTTGTTTGACTTTTTCTGCCAGAAAAGCAAAAGTCCGCGGAGCCGAAACAGCAATTTCAGCCAGGATTTTCCGGTCGAGCGCAATGTTTGAAGTCTTTAACCCTTTGATAAGACGGCTGTAAGAAAGGCCATTGGCTTCAGCCGCAGCTTTGATCCTGACGATCCACAGACGGCGGAAGTCTCTTTTCTTAGCTCTACGGTCCCGATAAGCATATTGGAGAGCTTTTTCGACAGCCTCTTTAGCCGTCCGATAGTTGCTTTTCTTGGCTCTCCAGTAGCCTTTAGCTAATTTTAATATCTTTTTTCTTCCATCCCTTTTTTTGGAACTTCTTTTTACTCTCGGCATGTTTTCTCTCCTTTCTGGATAGTTTTGTCAGTAACGAGCAGGGATCTGCCGCTTAGAAATCATAGGGCAACATTTTCTTAACAGCCTTACGGTCAGCCGGGCTCAACTCAGCCGGCTTACCAAGCTGTCTGATCCTCTTGGCTGATTTTTTAGTCAGAATGTGGCTCTTGTTGGCTTTTTTGTGGAGCACTTTTTTGTTGGCTGTTATTTTAAACCTCTTTTTGGCTGATCTGTTGGTTTTTAGTTTTGGCATCTTTACCTCCTGTTTTTATCGGGATTATCAACACCGTATTGGCCCAATCCTGCAGTTTAATTTCTCCATCCTGTCGGGCAAGGTCAGAGACATCCGACAGAATCTTATCCATGATTTGGTGGGCCATCTCGGGATGTGATCTTTCTCTACCTCTAAGCATGATAGTTATCTTGACCTTATTGCCTTCTTCAATAAAGCGGCGAACATGCTTGAGCTTGAAAGTGTAATCGTGAATGCTGATTTTGGGCCGGAACTTAATTTCTTTGATCTGAATCTGTTTCTGATGCTTTTTGGCATCGTGTTCTTTCTTATGCAGTTCATAGAGAAACTTGCCATAATCCATGATTCGGCAAACAGGTGGCTTAGCCTGGGGAGCGATTTCCACCAGGTCAAGTCCTCTTTCCCGGGCAATCAATATGGCCTGAGAAACAGGCATTATCCCCAGCTGGTTTTTATCTTCGTCGATGACTCTGATTTCCTGTGCTTGAATCATTTCATTGATCCTGTGTGGTTTTTCTTTGGCTTTTCCAGGGCGATAAGGTTCTCGCTGAAAAATAGTTAACCTCCTTATAGATTTATTTCTAAAGATTTAACACTGATTAAAGTTTTAATTTTATTAATTAACTCATCCAGACCAATTTGGCCTCGATCTCCCTGACCGTGGACTCTCAGAGAAACTGTCTTGCTCATAATTTCCTTATCTCCAACAACCGCAATTAGAGGTATTTTCTGAAGCTCGGCTTCTCTGATTTTTTTGTTGACTTTCTCTCGAGAATCATCAATCTGAACTCTGAAGCCTTCTGCCCTGAAAACAGACTGAAGTTCCCTGGCATAAGCTTCATGTCTTTCGGCAATGGGCAAAACGACTATCTGGACAGGAGCCAGCCACAGGGGAAAATTCCCTTTATAGTGCTCGATGAGGACGCCGAAGAAGCGTTCCATTGAGCCCAATAGTGCCCGGTGAACCATAAACGGACGCTGGAAACTGCCATCTTGACCGACATAAGTCAGATCAAACCTCTCGGGCAGGTTAAAATCCAGCTGAATAGTGGTGCACTGCCACAGCCGACCGATAGCATCTTTGATTTTAATATCAATTTTCGGCCCATAAAAAACGCCCTCACCCTCATCTATCTGATAGGGCAAGCCCGAACTTTTCAAGGCCTCTTCTAAGGCTTTTTCGGCTTTATCCCAGTCTTCCAGTTTACCGACGTATTTTTCCGGCCGGGTGGCTAAATAAACCTGGTAATTCTCAAAGCCAAAAGCTTTCAAAAGCCTGATGGCCAGCCGGATGACCCCTTTTATTTCATCCTCTAACTGGTCACCGCGGCAAAAAATATGGGCATCGTCCTGGGTAAATCCCCGAACTCGAAGCAATCCGTGCAGAACTCCGCTTCTTTCATAGCGATAAACCGTGCCCAGCTCAGCCCAGCGAAGTGGTAACTCCCGATAAGAACGCTGCCTGAATTTATAAGCAATGATGTGGAAAGGACAATTCATTGGTTTGAGCTGGTATTTGAAGCCTTCAAACTCGAGGGGCGGAAACATAGCGTCATAAAATTCGGTATGCCCGCTTCTTTTCCAGAGGTCAAGTTTGGCGATATGCGGTGAATAAATGAAATCATAGCCGTCTTTAAGGTGTTCTTCTTTCCAGAAATTTTCTATTAAGTATCGAATTATTGATCCTTTGGGGTGCCAGATGACCAGACCGCCGCCCAGATCCTCACTGGTACTATAAAGATCCAGCTCCTGGCCAAGCCGCCGATGGTCGCGCTTTTTAGCTTCTTCTAAAAAGTTAAGATAGTCGTCCAATTCTTTCTGAGTGAAAAAGGCCGTGCCATAAATTCGCTGGAGCTGGGGGCCTTTCTCATCGCCTTTCCAGTAAGCACCTGAAACGGAAAGTAGCTTGAAGTATTTGATATAACCAGTCGAGGGCAGATGCGGCCCAAGGCAAAAGTCGAGGAAATCTCCCTGCTGGTAGCAGGTAACTTCAGAGCCGCCCTTTTCCTGAATCAGCTCAACTTTAAGCCCCTGGCCGCGTTCTTTAAAAATTCTGATGGCTTCTTCTTTGCTGAAGATGAGCCTTTTAATCGGGAGATTCTGGTCGGCAATTTCCTGCATCCTCTTTTCAATGGCTGTAAGGTCTTCAGGGGTAAATGGAGTGTCCCGGAGAAAGTCGTAGTAGAAGCCATTTTCTATAGCTGGTCCGATGCCCACCTGGATACCCGGAAAAAGGTCAGTAACAGCCTGAGCCAGAAGATGAGAAGCGCTATGCCTGAGGATTTCTAAAGCTTCAGGATCGCCGGCAAAGACCAGAGACAACTCTCTTTCCCGGTCTGCGGGATAGCTGAGGTCAAGAAGAAGGCCTTCGTTTCTAAACAGGATAGGATTTTCGCTTATTGGCAGCTCTGACAGGACTTCAGACAGAGGGGTGCCTTTTTTTAAGAAAAAAATAGACTCCTCAACCTTGATTCTGATTAATTCTTCCATTGACTCAATTCAATTCTTTTCTTTATCTTACCACAATCAGGGCTAACTTTTATCTACAGACGATAAAAATTAGAAAAACTGGTAGGCGCGGAGGGGATTGAACCCACGACCTCTTCCGCGTCAAGGAAGCGCTCTCCCACTGAGCTACGCGCCTGCCCAACGCTTTTTTAAGCTTCTATATATTAATTAAATCCAAGCATACCTGTCAAGCTGGCGAATTGCCTCACTTAAAATCTATACGAAAATGATTCGTTGCCTCACGAGAAAATCTTTACGAAAGATATCTGATATTAGACTTTTTTAAGGAAGGACAAATCGGAAAAACCCTGTCTAAGATGTCCCCATCTGGACATTTCCCGCTGGGATGGCATAGAGATAGGCTTTTTGGAGACAGATCTGGTGCGGAATGACCGGAAACAGCCACGCTCAGAAAATCTATTCTTTCTGCCTGAACAAAAAAAAGCAGCAAAGATTTATGTGTTCTGCAATAATCAAAAGTAGACGTGATGCAAAAAACTAGAAGAAAAGCAGCTGAATTTCGCTATTAATTTTACTTCGGGGTCCCCTTTCGATTTTTACGGAACACCTTGAAAAAATTTATTGAAAATAAAATAATATTCTTATAAAATAGTTATAGTTATTATGGCTGCGAATAATATAAAATAAATTGCTTAGGTTCTGGTTCGACAAAAGGCACGAAGGTGGAATAAGAGAGGGGATAATTGATAATGGCAGGAGGAAAGGTCAAGGTTTCTCGTTTTAACCCGCGAAATTTTCAAATTGACAGCCTATTCCCCCATCAAATTGAGGCCTTGGAAAGAATGGTTTCTAAAAAGTCTCTTCTGTTTATAAAAGCTCTTGCTGGCTGAAGAAGGAACGAGGCCATTATGCCATCATTTTTAGTGGAATTGAAGAATATTTTGGGGAAAAAAGTTTATTTATTTACTAAAAGTGCTTTAAGGAAAGAAATTAAAGAAGGAATCCACTCATATTTTGTACATATATACAAAATAAAGTTTAAACGCTTTCTAAATAATGCATTGATGAGTTCAGATAAATTCTTGGCTACGACCAGATATAAAGCTAAATTTGTCGCTTTAGAAGAAGAGCAGGATTTTTAAAGATATAGAGGTGAGTGAATGTTAAAAGATATTAAGCAGCTCGCCGAATTATATATGCATTATTTAGGAAAGTTATCAGCGAAGGAGTCATGGGCAGCTTTTCATGATGGACTTATTAAAAACCCCTCTGAAGACGATATCGGCATTCTCTCTGATGCTAGTCTAAAGGATAAATGTAAGTATGCATTGTTCATTAATATAGATACTAAGACTAAGGATTATAAAATCCAATATAAAGATTATGATAATTATGTGGAAATTGGGAAAGTAGATGATTGGTCTAGACATTTATTCTGGCAGGGTTCTGGTGGAGCACAAAGCGATAAAATCAGAAATACTCCTCATAAAATTTATCTCCAAAAGGTAGATTTTTCCGTTGATGATTTAATTTCACCACTTCAGACGATATTGGATGATTATTGTCAGATTTCAGAAGGCAAAGGTAAGAACAAAAAAAGTAAAGAAACTGGTCCATTATTTTGGGATGAAAACAAAAACGAAGAAAGAGAATGGCTAAAAAATATTATTGGCATCTTAAATAATAAGAGAGATGAGATAATCAGACAGGTAAAAGGTGATGAAGAAAGTACTCCAAAAATACAAAATAAATTTCCTTCCTTGAAGCCAGGCGAATCGGTTTTTGTTGGATTATTTATTGATAATAAACCGATTGGTGATTATGAGCTATTTAGACGCTATTTATTATTTGTAAGAATGAGAGCCGGGATTCAAAAAGGATCTGATAAATTTAAGCATAGGAATGTTTCAGATGTTATTAATCAATTAAATTTAAATGGAATATGCCCTTCTTGTAGTAAAAAAAGTCTTCTTTTAGATCAATGGCAGAGTACCGCAGAATTATCATTTTATCAGACAACGAATGAAAATCATCTATCTTATGCTTTTCCTTGTGCAGCATTTAAACTTTGCCAAAGCTGTGCGGATTTATTATTTATATTTAAACAGCATTTACTTGAAACATTGACGCGCAGATTGGGTGGTAATGAATGTTTAGTCTTACCGTCTATTAAACTGATTCCATCAGACGAGAATGAAAAGAGAAGATTTTATAATAACCTATGGGCTTTATGGAATTCGGATAATACTAATATTGAACCAATAGAAAATAGACTATTATTTAGGCTTGGCCAATTACCATCGTATGCAACCGTAACATTTGTTTTTGGTAATTATATTACAGTTGGCAAATCTCAAAATGTAAGAAGACTGGATGAACTTAATATTATTTTTCCCGATGTTCTTCCAAGTAGGCTTTCGCAAATAGCAAATGCTATGCAGGAAACTAATACATACTTAAATAAGATGTGGTCTTTAACAGGCAGAAACTGGAATTGTACATGGAATGTCAGAGATGATTTTCAGCTGCTTCAAAACCTATTTCACCCTTCATGGGATGAAGATAAAAAGAGTAAAGATAAGAACAGAAAACGATATAGGAGTTTGAGACGGCCGGAAATGGAGCGATACTTGAGAGCAATCTTTTATGGACAAGAGGTTTCTCATCGTGAAATAGCAGAAGATTGTTATCCAAATCTTTTATCGGCATTTAAAGCAAGCAGAAGCGGCAAAGATGATAACGACAAATATGCATTATCTAATTTTTCACTTTACATAGGAGATGTTTTATCTCTAATTGTCTTTATGGACAAATTAAAAAACTTAAATAGATTCGAAAAGGAGGTGAGTATTATGCCAGAAAATACAAAATTTGAATTTACTGCCATGCCAGATTTAGGTAAGTTTGTTGAGATGCATCCTCTATTCAAGGATGTTCAGTACCTCGCGCCATTCTTTGTGGGCTGTTTGTTTTCATATGCAGAAAACCTTCAAAAGGATAATAGCAGGCTGGCAGCTTATAATTGGCTGGGAACAATGGCTTTAACTTATGAGGATATCCTGCAGGATATTTATCCAAAAGTTTTGAATTACATTACGAATAAAGAAAAGATTGTGTCCAGTCCACGGCTTCAGGAACTTACAAGAGCAGTGGCTTACTATGATAAAGGAAAATGTGACAACGACAGAGTTGCTCTTGTAGCGTTTTGCCATGGATGGGCTCTAGGCAGGGATTTTATTTATAAGAAAAAAGAAAAAACAGAAGAAACAAATCAAGAAGGAGGAAAAAACAATGAGTAATACAACTTTAACCAACAGGCATGAGACTTTATTCTTGTGGGAGGTTCGTAAGAGCAACCCCAATGGTGACCCAAGTGGCAATGAGCCACGCATAGATAGACATACAAAGAGATGCGATGTAACCGATGTGTGCATTAAGCGAACCATCAGGGATTATATATCTGCTAAACACGGTCTCGATTCAATTATAGTTACAAAACTTGGAGAGGATGTTTCAGAAACTGTAACTTTAAACGAACGTATAGAGCGGTTTTTATTTGAAAATGACCGGCTAAAAAAGGATGTTATCGATAGTATCAAAAACGAAATTAGAGATAATTTAAGTGAGGATAAAGACCCTTACAAAAATTTTCTTAACAATCCATCAACTGAAAACCTAAAAAAACTTTTTGATTTGAAAAAACTAAAAAAGCGTCTAAAGGGAGAGCAGCCAGAAAAGAATGTTCAATACAAAATAATTAAAATTCTAAGAAAGTATCTTTGTACACAATTTGTAGATTTGCGAATGTTTGGAAGTGTCCTTGCTTTAAAAGGCAGTCTTGAAGAGATAGGAGGTCCACTTACTGGCCCAATCCAAATAGAGGTTGCGACATCATTGCATCGTGTAGTTCAATCTAACAAGCAAATTACCAGTGTTATGGGTAGTAAGGAAGAACATAAAGCAGGCATTATTGGCGATACTCACTGCATTGAATATGGTCTCTTTGCCACGAGTGCGATTGCCAACGAAAATGTTGCAAAATTTACTGGACTTACTAATGCTGACCATGAAATATTTTTAAAAGCCTTATGGCGTGGCACACGTGATAGGCATACACGGAGTAAAAATCAGGTGCCAAGGTTATTGATTGACATAGAGTATAGCAAACCTTTTCATTTTGGTGATCTTGTTAACAGCGTAAAACTTCAACCTGTAGAAAGAAATGGAAAGCCTCTTGATGAAGAGGCTTATAGAAGGATTGACGATTTCACTTTGGATTTAGCATGTTTTTATGAGAAGGTTAATGCCAGAGAATCAATAATTAATTCAATCAAGTTTGCTTCCAATGGGTTAATAAAAGCGGAACAATTTAAACAAGGACTTCACAATAGTTTAAAAAATAAGGTTACTGAAATTGCGGATATCGATTTTGACTAATGGAGCGGAAATGAAAGTTCTATCATTCATGATGCACGGGAGATTTGCCCATTTCTGTGCCCCTTATACAAATGTCTACAGGTTGACTCAGCCATGTCCCACAAGGACAGCAATAATGGGTTTTATTGGCTCAGTATTAGGAATTGAAAAAGATGATTTGAGGCTTTATCAGAAAATTCAATGTGGAGTAGAGATATGCAGTGAATATCGTACAGTTTCTATGCCATATCTTACCCGTCAAGGATTTCCTGGCAGTGCTGCAAATAAAGAGTCCTCAAGGACATCTGTAGAGGTAATAGTTAATCCTAAATATAGAGTATATATAACTGGAGATAACGAATTACTTTCAGAGATTCAAGATTTGATGATTCAACAACAGTCTATCTTTACTCCTTATCTCGGTCTTGCACAGTTAATAGCCAATACTTATTTTCAGGTCTCGGGAATCACAGATGGGGAATTAAAAGAAGGTGTTGATTGCGAGGTAAATGGAGCTTTTATAAGAGGGGTTCACGGAGAGTTGGATTTTGAAAAGATAAATGAAATGCCAAATGGGAGCAAGCTAAGGATAACCGAATTTGAAGGACTAAGTGGTATTAAATCTCCGAGGGACTTTGAACATGCAGTTTTTACAGTAAATCTGGATGGGGGTGCTGTCCCGATTAAAAATGCAAAGAATATTTTAAAAATATCTGCATGGAATAAGAATGTGCCAATTTTCTGATATAAAATCACATCCCGATTTACCTTTAGAAAAACATTTAGAACAGGTGGCTGAAATTGTAGATGAGCTTCTTGAAAACAAACAGGTCTCATTCCCATCTCTTGGCATTACAAAAGAACACTTAAAAGAACTTATTAAAAGAGCCGCACTATTTCACGATTTGGGTAAAGCAACAACATATTTTCAAGAAAGATTAAGGACGGGTAAAAAATGGCCAAATGGCGAACATCAGCATACTGGGCTATCTGCCTTGCTTGCATATAAACCTCTTGTAACATACTGCATAGAAAATAATCTGAATGAGTCAATCGCTTTAGCGCCATTAATGGCTGTGCAGTTTCATCATTCTGAATTTAAAAAAGAATTTCCGAATGATTCGGCAATGGAAACTCGCTTAAAGGAATTTAAAAAAGAAATCTTAACCTTACAACCGCTAAAAGATGTGGGATTAAATAATACGATAGTTCCAATAGACCCTATTGAAATAGATTGTGGTTTTGAAAATCTTTTTACAGATATGTCAGGTTTTAGTAATGCACAAAAAATAGAGTTTCGGTTATTATTTTTGTTTATCTATTCTCTTTTGTTAGAGGCAGACAAAGCATATCTATCTGTAAAAAATAAGGCACTATATCAGAGAAACCCTATAAATATTGTCCCTGGCGTTGTTGATGAGTATATAGCGAATACATTCAAAGACAAGAAGGAAAAAATAAATACAGATAGGCAAAGGGCTTATCAGGAAGTTATAAACCAACTGAACGTTCTTGATTTGAATAATCATATATATAAACTTACTCTTCCTACAGGTATGGGCAAGACTTTATTGTCTGCATCTTGGGCGATTAAACTAAGAAATAAAATACAGAAAGAGATTGGGTTTACTCCTCAAATTATTGTGGCATTGCCGTTTCTCTCAATAATTGATCAGACGGCAAAAGAATATGAGAAATTTCTTAATAATCCTGATGAAGAGATATTTCTTAAGACTCACTCTCTTTCATCATTTGATTTCAACGGTTATGAAGCCGATACCGCAGAGTTTTTTGTGAATATATGGAAGTCTCAAATAGTAATGACAACTTTTGATCAATTATTATATGCTTTTTTTAGCGATAAACCGAAACATCTTATGAGATTTCATAATCTTTTAAATAGCATAATCATTATGGATGAAGTGCAGGCATTGCCACCACATCTCTGGCATCCGTTTTCAACTTTTATTAGATACATAACCGATATAGGCAGAAGTTACCTATTGCTTATGTCTGCAACACAACCTCAAATCATAGATACAGCAATAGAGCTTGTGCCTTCTATAACTGAGAATAATGAAAACAAAGGTGCTGAAAGATATTTTGAGAAATTATCTAGATATAAATTATTTTTACGGCATAAACATCTTGAAAGTATAGATGATTTTATTAGAGAGATAAGAGATAGGCTCCCTAAAATGAATGAAGACAAGATAATGATAGTTCTTAATACAAGAGACTCAGCCCGTAAAGCTTATGGAAATCTAAAAGATGTGGCAAAGAATGATAATAGAGAAATGTATTTTTTTTCATCTTATATAATTCCTGCTGATCGTCTAAAAAGAATTGAGAAAATTAAGTATTCCAAGAAATCACTAGTTATAACCACGCAATGCATTGAAGCGGGAGTTGATATTGATATGGATTATGTCATTCGTGATTTTGCTCCCTTAGATTCTATCGTCCAAGTTGCTGGTAGATGTAATAGAGAAGGGGGGAAAGGCATAAAAATTGTTGAGATTGTTAGATTATATGACCCTGAAGCAAAAAACAGCTTTTGCCCAAGCGGAGAATACAATGCAATGGTTTATGATCCGCTTGCTCTGGATGCAACCACTAACATACTTGGTGAATGCAAGGAAATTTTAGAAAATCAAATCTTCGACTTGGCAAAAAAATATTTTGATGAATTAAATCGCAAAGATTTAGGCAAAAATAGAACAGATTGCCTCTTGAATTTTTCTCATGAATATCAAAGGAATGGAAGAAGTCATAAATTTGATATAAGGGCTGAATTGAGAGGAGATTTAAAGCAGTATAATCTTATAGTTGATAAAGATGGTCAATTAAAAGTGAAAATAGAGAAATTATATGCTGACTTTAATGAAAAAAGGATAGATAGGTGGGGGCTAAGAAGAAAATTAAAAGAAATATCTGGTGCAATAGCAATGAACTCTTTATCAGTAAATGCTTATAAATTTAATCCAGATGAGATAGCACATAAAGGTAAAGGGGGTTTTTATTTTTTGGAATTAAAATATTATGATGATGAGGTTGGATTTAACTATAAAACACCTTCTGGAACAATCATAATATGAAGATATTGATTTGTGTAGTCCACTTGAATTTCAACGATTCGATTAATAGTTTGAATATAGAATCTAAAGACTTGCGTGGTGCTATTGCAAGGATTTATCCTAATGAAATACTTCTTCATCAGCACTTTGAAGATGGCACGGTAAAATATAATTATCCTCTTGTACAATATAAATATATTTCTGGTAAGTGTTTCATTGTAGGTGTTGGTCAAGGAGCAAAGGTTCTTAATAATCTGAACCTAATCGAAAAAACAGTTAAATTCTTTCATCGAGAATTCAGGATACTCAAAAAAGATGTCTCATTTCAGGAATCGCCTTTTGGAACAACGAATAAAATGGCATCGTATACATTCCTTACCCCCTGGCTGGCTTTGAATGAAAAGAATTATGAAAAATACCAGAAGTTCGGAATATGGTCTAAAAGAAAAGAACTGCTGGAAAATGTTCTTATTGGTAACCTCCTTTCTATGTCCAAGAGTCTCGGATATACAGTCGCTGAACCCATTAGAGCAGAAATCAAAAATTTCAAGGAGGTTCGCACAAAGCTAAAAGATGTCCCTATGATTGGGTTTCTGGGGACATTCTCTGTTAATTTTGAAATTCCAGATTATTGGGGTATTGGTAAATCTGTTTCCAGAGGATTTGGTACAGTGGTAAAAGTGAGGCAGTAAAAGATGCAGCTGGTAATAAATACTTACGGTTCTTATCTCCATAAAAGCGGGGATTGCTTTAAAATTAAAACGGACGACAAAGTCTTTGAAATCTCTTGCAAAAAAGTGTCATCAATTCTTATTTCTACAGCAGCCTATATAACCACCGATGCCATTAAAATGGCCATGGAAAATAATATCGACATCGTGTTCATAGATGAACTTGGCAATCCTTATGCTCGGGTCTGGCATCCCAAGCTTGGTAGCACGACTCTTATAAGAAGGAAGCAGCTGGAGATAGCAGAAACACAAGAGGGATTCAAACTCGCTTTGGAGTGGATAAAAAATAAGTTCAACAATCAGATAGATATTTTAAAACGCCTTAGAACCACCAGACCACACAAGTCCGCTGAAATTACCGCTTTCATAGAAAAACTTCAGCAAATAGCTGCCGGATTAAATAATTTGTCTGGGACACTGGATGAATGCCGGGCCAGCATCATGGGGATAGAAGGCGCAGGTGGCCGCACTTATTTTGAGGCTTTGAGTTTCCTGATGCCAGAAAGGTTCAAGTTTGATGGCAGGAGCAGAAATCCAGCCAAGGATGAGTTTAACACACTCCTTAATTATACTTATGGCGTCTTATATTCGCTTGTCGAAAAAGCCTGCATAATTGCTGGCCTTGATCCTTATGTGGGATTTATCCATACAGACCACTACAATAAGAAATCTTTGGTTTTTGACCTTATTGAGAACTATCGTCTTTGGGCTGACGAAGTTGTGGTTAATTTGTTTGCCGCCAGGAAGGTAAAATTGGAGTATTTCGATAAAATTCCAAATGGTCTGACCCTGAACAAAGAAGGCAAGGCGGTTCTGCTCACAGAATTCAATTCCTTTCTGGATGAATCTATAAGGTACAGGGGCAGAAACATAAAAAGAAATAACATCATCCAGTTTGATTGTCATAGAATTGCCAATCAACTAATAGGAAAAGAAGAATGAAATCAGGTGATAAACTAGTCTGGATTATTTATGATATCGTCGATAATAAGACGAGGACAAAAATCGCTAAGGCCTGCAAAAATAAAGGTCTTTACCGGGTCCAGAAGTCTGCTTTTCTTGGCACGCTAAATAAAAATCAGGTAGATGAATTGAAAATTATATGCAAAGATATGATCAATCCAGAAAAAGATTCAGTTTATATTTTTCCCATGTGTGAAGACGATTTTAAAAACGTAATCTTGCTTGGGCAAGCCTTCGATGAGGACCTTGTTTCAGACGAAGTGAAGGCTTTATTGGTCTGAGAGAATTAAGAGAATTAAATGAATATTATAAGAGATCAAAAAGAGGGAAATCAGGGAGGTGGAGAGGGGGAAATAATCCTGGGAGAAAATCCCTGTTCGGTTTTTTCGACAAAAGACCTTGAAAGTGATACTGAAGCTACCCCAATGATCATTCCCTCAGAAATAATAGAACACCTTTTTTGCCCCAGGTTTACATATTTTATGAACTGCTTGAACATACCTCAGCGTGAAGAATTAAGGTATAAAGTGTTAAAAGGTAGAGAGCTGCATGAGAATAAGGAAAAGACCAACGTTGATTATCTCAGAAAAAGGCTGGGCTGTGTCAAAAAAGAAATTTCAGTTTATATCGCTTCTAAGGATTTGGGCGTAAGGGGAGTTATTGATGAAGTCCTTTTTCTAAATGATGGTACCTTAGCGCCGCTTGATTATAAATATACAGAATTCAATGAATTTATTTTTAAGACTCATCGAATCCAGTCAGCCGTATATGCCTTGCTTATAATGAACAATTATGGCAAGCCTGTAAAAAAAGGATTTATCTGCTATACCAGAGGAGGGAACAAGGTTAAAGAGATCTTTTATAGCCAGGGAGATTTTAATTTTGCTAAAGAGAAAATTACCGAGATTTTTGATATAATTATAAAGGGATATTACCCTAAAAAGACTTCTTGGCAAAACCGATGCATAGATTGTTGTTATCGCAATATTTGTGTATAATTTATTGATAATACACAGGTTACAAAGATGCGAAAAAGTATGTGTTTGGATGAACTAATGAATAAAAGGAAGGGCACTTTTACGCCCAAAGAAAAACTAATGAGAAAAATTTATTGCCAAGATTTTCCCGAGGTTCTGTATTTTATTGATAATCAATCAAATAACTTCGAAACAGCGATGCTAAATGTAAAAAAAATTATTAAAAAATGTATCTTTTTTGGCTTAAAAGTGATAATAAAGAGTTCGAGTAAAAATTATTTAATTTGTTGTAATTTAATAAGTAAGAGTGAAAATACAGTATGAGAGGAGATTCCAGTAAAACAAGGATTGAAACATATTTACAAAATTGTTGAGGATGATAAAGAAAAGGTATGAGAGGAGATTCCAGTAAAACAAGGATTGAAACAGGTGATCTAAAATGCCAGATCAAGCTGGTTGTTTAGTATGAGAGGAGATTCCAGTAAAACAAGGATTGAAACTACATCTAATTCTCTTTATCAAGCAACTGCAGGAAGTATGAGAGGAGATTCCAGTAAAACAAGGATTGAAACACAATAGAATCTTTTAGAAATCCAAACAATCCTTGTATGAGAGGAGATTCCAGTAAAACAAGGATTGAAACTTTTTATTCCCATAATCGACGTTATAAGGCGGATCGGTATGAGAGGAGATTCCAGTAAAACAAGGATTGAAACTCAATAGCATACCTCAAAAAAAGTGCCTGTGGAAATGTATGAGAGGAGATTCCAGTAAAACAAGGATTGAAACCTCGGACCAGAGTGATCCTGCTCGAGGCGGCAATTCGTATGAGAGGAGATTCCAGTAAAACAAGGATTGAAACATCTTTTCGCCGCAATACATACAAATATCATACATGGTATGAGAGGAGATTCCAGTAAAACAAGGATTGAAACATTATGTAAACTAATATCAGATCGCCTCAGAGCTGAGTATGAGAGGAGATTCCAGTAAAACAAGGATTGAAACACTCAGAGGGCGACGCTGCTGAGCTTCAGGTTTACGCTGTATGAGAGGAGATTCCAGTAAAACAAGGATTGAAACAATACGATGATTAAAACAATTAGGCCCAGCCAAAAGTATGAGAGGAGATTCCAGTAAAACAAGGATTGAAACGCCATTTTTCACCTCCATTGCCTTAAGGTTCTGAAGTATGAGAGGAGATTCCAGTAAAACAAGGATTGAAACATTGCCTCGCCGCAATACATACAAATATCATACATTTGTATGAGAGGAGATTCCAGTAAAACAAGGATTGAAACATTGCCGGCAACTCTATAAAAAAAATATATTTAGAAGTATGAGAGGAGATTCCAGTAAAACAAGGATTGAAACAACATAGTTTAAAAGAGCATAGAGTTTTACATTTAGGTATGAGAGGAGATTCCAGTAAAACAAGGATTGAAACAAGATTTAATTCCTGCTCAACACGAATATAATAGACAAGTATGAGAGGAGATTCCAGTAAAACAAGGATTGAAACACCGTGGGAGCTATTGAGAGCGGATTTCAGGGAGGTATGAGAGGAGATTCCAGTAAAACAAGGATTGAAACCCTACCCAGCGGTTGCGTTCCTCTATGTCTTTTTTGGGTATGAGAGGAGATTCCAGTAAAACAAGGATTGAAACTCGGTAGTGACGACGTAATCAGCCAACTGGTCAGAGTATGAGAGGAGATTCCAGTAAAACAAGGATTGAAACATCCCAATTCCATCGGCTTCCCAGAGTTCAAAACACGGTATGAGAGGAGATTCCAGTAAAACAAGGATTGAAACTCTGATCTCTATTATGATCGCTGCTATTTGCGGAGGGTATGAGAGGAGATTCCAGTAAAACAAGGATTGAAACTATGGTTTTCTCTGGCTCAGGTGGAGTGATAGAAGCAGTATGAGAGGAGATTCCAGTAAAACAAGGATTGAAACCTGAAGGCGGACAGCAATATCTCGCTGGTGAAGCGTATGAGAGGAGATTCCAGTAAAACAAGGATTGAAACTGCCCAGTGCGCCAGCGGCACGGCTGACTTAAGAATTGTATGAGAGGAGATTCCAGTAAAACAAGGATTGAAACTTATTTATTATCTATTATTCCTATCGGATTAATAGGTATGAGAGGAGATTCCAGTAAAACAAGGATTGAAACGTCATCACTTTTATATATAAGTCATAAATAGAGTTGGTATGAGAGGAGATTCCAGTAAAACAAGGATTGAAACAGCGTGAGCATAGAGGCAAGCTCTTTGGCGGTGGAGGGTATGAGAGGAGATTCCAGTAAAACAAGGATTGAAACCCCTCTAAGGCCTACGCCCGATATGTACGGGATGTGGGTATGAGAGGAGATTCCAGTAAAACAAGGATTGAAACATTTTATCTTCCATTTTTATTCTCCTTATTCTTTCGTATGAGAGGAGATTCCAGTAAAACAAGGATTGAAACTCCAATAGCTATGGCCGAAATCTTCTGATCCGAGAGTATGAGAGGAGATTCCAGTAAAACAAGGATTGAAACTTTTTATCATTCCCCCCCCCCTCTCTCTTTGTGTTGTATGAGAGGAGATTCCAGTAAAACAAGGATTGAAACAGTTGATTTTCTGTTTTACCACCGAGCTTTTCTGAGTGGTATGAGAGGAGATTCCAGTAAAACAAGGATTGAAACCCATGAAAGATGGGAAGCTCAAGCCGATTGAAGATGGGTATGAGAGGAGATTCCAGTAAAACAAGGATTGAAACTTTGCTGAATTCTTGTTAGCACTTCTTCTTCGGGAGGGTATGAGAGGAGATTCCAGTAAAACAAGGATTGAAACAAAGCTCTATTTCGCCATATGTTAATCTTCATTTTGGTATGAGAGGAGATTCCAGTAAAACAAGGATTGAAACAAAATTTACATTAGGGGTTAGAATTCGATTGTTTTGGGTATGAGAGGAGATTCCAGTAAAACAAGGATTGAAACATCATCTCCCAGCATTCTGGCTTTTTCATATTCAAGGGTATGAGAGGAGATTCCAGTAAAACAAGGATTGAAACAGCAGGGCGGGGCCCGCCTGATGAGAAGATATCCTGGGGGTATGAGAGGAGATTCCAGTAAAACAAGGATTGAAACCCAATTCCAAAAGCTCTTGATTTGTCATTTTTCCTCCTGGGTATGAGAGGAGATTCCAGTAAAACAAGGATTGAAACTAAGCAAACGGGATGGAAGGCAGGTTAACGGCCATCGGTATGAGAGGAGATTCCAGTAAAACAAGGATTGAAACAGAGCTGATGTATAATTATTTGATATTACAACTGAAAGGGTATGAGAGGAGATTCCAGTAAAACAAGGATTGAAACCCTACTCTCGCTGTTGGTGAGCTTGGGTTTTGTTGGTATGAGAGGAGATTCCAGTAAAACAAGGATTGAAACTCCTACCTTGCCGATTATAAACGAAACGCTGGGCGGTATGAGAGGAGATTCCAGTAAAACAAGGATTGAAACATCAGGAAAAGGGGCGGATAATAGATTATTACGACAGGGGGTATGAGAGGAGATTCCAGTAAAACAAGGATTGAAACTATATAGCTACACTAAGCGAGACTCCCGAGGTGTCGGGGTATGAGAGGAGATTCCAGTAAAACAAGGATTGAAACATTATTCTGCTTGGCGATCGTTCTGTATTCAACGAGGTATGAGAGGAGATTCCAGTAAAACAAGGATTGAAACGGTAGAAAGCAATATGTTATCGGGAATAGCATAAAAGGTATGAGAGGAGATTCCAGTAAAACAAGGATTGAAACGGTAGAAAGCAATATGTTATCGGGAATAGCATAAAAGGTATGAGAGGAGATTCCAGTAAAACAAGGATTGAAACAAGAGAATAAAATTATCATTGTTTCCTATTTTTTCAGGGGTATGAGAGGAGATTCCAGTAAAACAAGGATTGAAACACCGAGGCTGCCACATCAGCCGCTAAAGAGCTGGGGGGGGGGTATGAGAGGAGATTCCAGTAAAACAAGGATTGAAACATACCAAGTTTTACCAAGATTTAAAACTTTATGTTGGTATGAGAGGAGATTCCAGTAAAACAAGGATTGAAACCCCAATCAGGGCAGAACAGGACCACCTCAATCCCGGGGGTATGAGAGGAGATTCCAGTAAAACAAGGATTGAAACAGGTCTAGAAGCCCTGTGTTATCGTACACATTTCGAGTATGAGAGGAGATTCCAGTAAAACAAGGATTGAAACTAAGGGCTAAGGCTATAGAGGATAAAAGGTATAGAAAGGTATGAGAGGAGATTCCAGTAAAACAAGGATTGAAACATAAGATACATAATGGCTTACTTCGTGTATAACCGCGGGTATGAGAGGAGATTCCAGTAAAACAAGGATTGAAACTTATATAGTGGGCAAGTCTGTCCTGAAAACATTAAAAGGGTATGAGAGGAGATTCCAGTAAAACAAGGATTGAAACTCTCACGCATTGTCTATCTCCCTTCGATTAAATTCGGGTATGAGAGGAGATTCCAGTAAAACAAGGATTGAAACACGGGATGGTCGACAAATTTAATTTTCTCCTTCGTGGGTATGAGAGGAGATTCCAGTAAAACAAGGATTGAAACATAGAAGGTCTTGTTGGATATATATATCTGGATCAGGTATGAGAGGAGATTCCAGTAAAACAAGGATTGAAACTTTAATCTCTATTGTGGTTGCCATCAGTATTGGAGGGTATGAGAGGAGATTCCAGTAAAACAAGGATTGAAACAAATCGATAACCAAATCATCGCCCCATTCTGAAGCCAGGGTATGAGAGGAGATTCCAGTAAAACAAGGATTGAAACAGCATTTTGCTCACGGATACAAGGCTGGGATTTCGGGTATGAGAGGAGATTCCAGTAAAACAAGGATTGAAACAGACATTTTTTATCTCGTTTCAATCAAATCTGCTGAGTATGAGAGGAGATTCCAGTAAAACAAGGATTGAGACCTATTCCCTCTATATGGGGAAGATTGTTTTTCTCCGAGTATGAGAGGAGATTCCAGTAAAACAAGGATTGAAACTGGCCGGCTGATTAAGCGAGTGGTCGGCCTAATGGGTGTATGAGAGGAGATTCCAGTAAAACAAGGATTGAAACAAATAAGGGGGTTAGAAAATGATGCTTAAAAATTTTTCGTATGAGAGGAGATTCCAGTAAAACAAGGATTGAAACCCCTCTAAGACCTACATCCGATACGTACGGGATGTGGTATGAGAGGAGATTCCAGTAAAACAAGGATTGAAACATAAGGAGCCGACAGCTCGGGACGTTAGTCTAATGGTATGAGAGGAGATTCCAGTAAAACAAGGATTGAAACCCCTCTAAGACCTACATCCGATACGTACGGGATGTGGTATGAGAGGAGATTCCAGTAAAACAAGGATTGAAACATAAGGAGCCGACAGCTCGGGACGTTAGTCTAATGGTATGAGAGGAGATTCCAGTAAAACAAGGATTGAAACAGAAATTCGGTTGCTCCAGAAAGGGCAGGATCTGAGGTATGAGAGGAGATTCCAGTAAAACAAGGATTGAAACCGCTCAATGCGCCAGCGGCACGGCTGATATAAGAAGTATGAGAGGAGATTCCAGTAAAACAAGGATTGAAACCCGGCTTTTCGCTGAGGGCTGTATTACCGAGGATGGTATGAGAGGAGATTCCAGTAAAACAAGGATTGAAACTCGAATTTCGCGTCTATATTATTAATTCTTATTTATAGCTTAGATTGGCTGAATCAATCCTGATTTGTTATTAAGGCAAATCCGCTCGTTATATAGACAAGCTGTTGAATGTCTTTCCAGCTGAACTTTAAAAAATTTGTAGCCAAAAAGAACAAAGAGGCACAAGATTCATTTCTCTGCTGGTGTTCCTGACAACTCGCCCATATTAAGTTATAATAAAAATATGATTGGAATAATGGCGGATTCCCACGACAACCTTACAGCTATAAGAAAAGCAGTTGAGGTTTTTAATCAGGTCAACTGCTCATTGGTGCTGCATGCCGGCGATATCATCGCCCCTTTTGCTGCCCAGGAGCTTCGAAACCTGCACTGTCCGGTAAAGGCGGTTTTTGGCAACTGCGACGGTGAAAAAGATGGGCTGGTCAAAGTTTTTCAGGAAATCGGGGAAATAGGCCCTTCTCCTCTCCGTTTTACCCATGAGAATCTTCGTTTCTGGCTCTCTCATTATCCAGCAGAGGACCCGAAATCAACCGCTACTGAGGTAGTAGTCTTCGGACATACCCACCGCTCCCAGGTCAATCGCGATGGCAATTTTCTCGTGGTCAACCCCGGAGAAACCTGCGGCTGGGTCAAGGGAGTAAGCACTGTGGCTCTTCTTGACCCTGGGACCTTAGTGGTTGAGGTGATTATTTTATAAAGTTTTAGCGAACCAGCGATTTTTAATAATGGTTTGCCTCGATGGAGATAGCAGGAGGACGATGGCCGATATCCGTAAGCTTCGGAATAGCTTTTTGTCTGGTCCCAGTCAGTTTTAAGTACCTCGAGCAGGCTAAAATAGAAGAAATAAAGAAGATAATGGTTATGAAAATCATAAAGAAGGCAAGAGAGAATAACAGTTGAATAATAAAGGAGTTGCCAGATGAAAAATATCGGTAACAGGCAAAAACCAGGTTGGCTTAAGATTCGGAAATCAGATTCTGTAAACCAGAAAACTCTTCTAAAAAACCGCCCTGACAGGAAAAAAGGGCTGAAAGCAGGCTTAAAAATGCCAATCAGGCCCAAAATCAATAAATGAGCCCTGAAATAAGCTGAAAAAGCCTGAGAAAACAACCTTTCTTACTATTGGATGGCTGGCCTCAGACAGATACTTTAACACGGAGCCAGCCTTAGATTAGACTTTAACCCCCTTTTTTTGCTATACTTATATGTTATTTTTTAGCTTCGGATGAAGCCGAAATTTTATTTAAAGGAGAAAGAGAAATGAAAAAAGTTATTATCATGGGAGCGGCTGGAAGAGATTTTCACAATTTTAATGTCTATTTTCGGGACAACAAGGACTATAAAGTGATGGCTTTCACCGCCACTCAGATTCCGGACATTGAGGGGCGGAAATATCCGGCAGCCCTGGCCGGGAAACTCTATCCCCAAGGAATCCCCATCTATTCGGAAACAGAGCTGACCGACCTTATCAAGACTTACAAGGTGGATGAAGTTCACTTTGCTTACAGCGACGTTTCCCATGAGTATGTTATGCATAAAGCCTCACAGGTCCTGGCAGCCGGTGCCAATTTTGTTCTGCTCGGACCCAATGATACTATGATCAAAAGCCGCAAGCCGCTGGTTTCTATCTGCGCCGTCAGGACCGGTTCCGGCAAGAGTCAGACCACCAGAAAAGTTGCCCTGACTCTCAAAGCCAAAGGACGCCGGGTGGTGGTGATCAGACATCCAATGCCTTATGGTGACCTGGTCAAACAAAAAGTTCAGAGGTTTGCCACTTATGAAGACCTCGACCGTTATGAATGCACCATTGAAGAAAGAGAAGAATACGAACCACATATTGATAATGGCATCGTGGTCTATGCTGGCGTTGATTATGGAGCCATCCTGAAGCAGGCTGAAAAAGAAGCCGATGTGGTCATCTGGGATGGTGGTAACAACGATTTTTCGTTCTATAAATCAGACCTGGAAATCGTGGTGGTTGACCCCCATCGGGCCGGACATGAAGTTTTGTACCATCCGGGTGAAACTAATTTCCGCCGGGCAGATGTTTATGTGGTCAACAAGCTGGATACGGCTGAAGAAGATAAGGTCAATCTGGTGATGGCTAACATTAAAAAGACTAACCCGAAAGCTAAAGTCATCAGAGCCAATTCTCCAATCATAGTGGAAGATGGTTCCCAGATTACCGGCAAGAAAGTTCTGGTGATTGAGGATGGTCCAACCCTGACTCATGGCGGGATGCGCTATGGTGCCGGCATTGTGGCTGCCCAGAAATACGCTGCGGCTAGAATAATCGACCCCAGGCCCTATGCCATCGGCAGCATCAAGAAAACCTTTGAAAAATACAACCACTTGGATAAAGTTTTGCCGGCTATGGGATATGGTGAAAAGCAGATGAAAGAACTGGCGGCTACCATTGACAAGATTGACTGCGACCTGGTAGTCAGCGCCACACCGATCGACCTTAACCGGGTGATTAAGGTTAATAAGCCGATGCTCAGAGTTCGTTATGAGCTGGAAGAGATCGGTACTCCGAATCTGAAGACTGTTCTGAAGGATTTTTAATAAAGCTAATAATCAAAAAAAGAAAAGGAAAAATGAGAACTAAGATAGCCCTGATTGCCTTCGGCGGAAATGCCATCCTGCCCGAGAACCAGAAAGGTCTGCAGGAAGAACAGATGCGCAATGCTCGGAAAGCGGCCGAGCTGATGGTCCAGATTGTCAAGAAAGGCTATGAGCTGATTGTCGTCCATGGTAATGGTCCTCAGGTGGGCAATCTGTTGATCCAGATGGAAGAAGCTTCCAACAAAATCCCGCCTTTTTCCTTGGATGTCTGTGATGCCATGACCGAAGGCAGCATGGGTTTTATGCTGGAGAAAGCCGTCATCAACGAGCTGCGCCGCAATTCTATCGATAAAGATGTGACGACAATCATCACTCAAGTTGTCGTTGATAAGGATGATCCGGCCTTCCAAAAGCCGACAAAACCGGTAGGTCCCTTCTACCCGAAATTCCGGGCTCAACAGCTGGCTAAGCAGAAAAAGTGGACTGTGGTCGAAGATGCCGGGCGAGGCTACCGCAAAGTGGTTCCCTCTCCTAAACCCATTGATATTGTGCCCAAATGGGTCATCCGTGACCTGGTGACGTCGAGCCGGATAGTGATTGCGGCCGGCGGTGGTGGCATTCCGGTCATCATCAACAGCCGCGGGCTGTATGAAGGCGTGGAAGCAGTTATTGACAAAGATTATGCGGCCAGTCTGCTGGCCAGGGAAGTCGGAGCCGAGCTGTTTATAATTCTGACCGGCATACCCAGGGTTTATTACAATTTTGGCCAGCCTGACCAGAAGCCTCTGCCGATAATCACCGTTGATGAAGCCCGCCAATACATCGCTGAAGGTCAGTTTCCCCCGGGATCGATGGGCCCCAAGATAAGAGCGGCTATTGAGTATATTGAAGCCGGCGGGAAGGAAGTCCTGATCACTTCAGCTAGCCATCTGAAAGCTGCTCTGCTTAACCGTTCTGGAACAAGGATTGTGGCTGGAGCGCCGGAAAAACAAATCATAGAAATTGGAGGACAAGTATGAAAAAAGATTTCATCACCATCCATGATCTGACTGCCTATGAATTCCAGGAAATAATGGATATGACTGAAAAGATGAAGAAAAATCCGAGAAAATATCGGAAAGTCCTTAAAGATAAAATCCTGGCCATGATTTTTCAAAAACCTTCTCTCCGGACCAGGGTAACTTTCGAAGTCGGTATGCTCCAGCTCGGTGGTGAAGCCGTTTACTTAGCTCCTTCCGACATCCAGATGGGTACAAGAGAAGGAGTCCGTGATATCGGTAAAAATCTGGAGCGCTGGGTAGACGGGATTATGATCAGAACGTTTGGCCATAACATCATTATGGAACTGGCCGAAAGCACCAGACTTCCGGTGATCAATGCTCTGACTGACCTTCTCCATCCCTGCCAGGCGATGGCCGACTTTTTCACTCTAAGGGAAAAAAGATGTAGTTTCTCTGGTCTGAAGCTGGCTTATGTCGGCGACGGAAATAACGTCTGTCATAGCCTGATGCTGGCCGCGGCCAAAGCCGGAATGAAAATGTCGATAGCCACTCCAGCCGGGTATGAACCAAAGCCGGAGATTGTAGCCTGGGCTAAAGAAGACGGAAAAGACACCGGCTTCGAATTATCCATAACTAACGACCCGGTGGAAGCTGTCAGGGAGGCTGACGCGGTGTATACTGATGTCTGGGCTTCTATGGGTCAGGAAGCTGAAAAGGAAGCCAGAAAAAAGATTTTCGCTCCTTATCAGGTCAACAGGGAGCTTTTCTCTAAGGCCAAACCTGAAGCCTATTTCATGCACTGCCTGCCGGCTCATAGAGGTGAGGAAGTGACGGATGAAGTGATCGATTCACCGAACTCGATAGTTTATGAACAGGCAGAAAACAGATTGCATTTTCAGAAAGTTATAATGACGCTTGTAATGAGGAAAGAATAAGCAATGGAAAAAGAGATTTTAAAAATTACAGCTATAACACCTGAAGATATGGCTGTGGTTGAGAAAGAATTATCTCGGGCAAATCGTCCATTATCGACGGCTGATCTGGCCGAGAAGCTGGCTTTTGAGAAGACAGCCAGCCAGAGAAATCAGCCGGTGAAAATCTATGATCGCTATGCCCGTTATGAGGCGGGAGATTATATTTACAAGGAATATGATGAAAGCCTGCAGGTGGGCAGCAAAGCTATCGAACATTTTCAGGGTGGGGTGGTCTTAAAAGTCGTCAGCAAAATCAATTATCCCAGTTTTAACTGCGAAATGCTCGAAGTCGATTATTCAGGCGGGGGAGTTTTTCGCCGGTATGTCGATTATATGAAAAAAACCAGGACTCAGGTTCTGCTGCCTTCAAACCTTGAAGGTAAAGGTCTGGAACCGGCTGTCCTGGAGCCAGAAAAGGATCCCAGACTGACTGAACTGCCAATGACTGAAAAAGACCTGAAAACACTGGAGAGAAACCTGCGCAAATCTCTGTCCGGCTCGCCTAACTTTTTCTGCTGGAATGATTTTTGGCAGCTAAGTTCAAAGAGGATCGAGATTCCTGAAGAAAAGATTAAAGAGATTTCTCAGGAGCTGGCAGCGGCTACTGCTTCAGAGTCCACTCAAAACCTGGTCAGGAAACATTTTAGCCTCGAACCTTCTTCGGACCTGTTCGAAGTTTATTGCCTCAATCTGAACTATACTCTGGAGAAGAAGTATCGGAAAGAATTCATCTGCCTGTCAACACAAGATTGGGGTAAATGGCATCTGAAACAGGTTTTAAATAGCCTGCCTCAGGGGCTACCCATCTCCAGTCCATTAGCGTCGGTGCCTGACCTGGGTGAAGCTGAGGGGTTACAGTATACCAGAGTTGAGAATTTTCCAGTTAAAGTCTATCTGACCTGGCGGGAAATTCTTTCTGGTGCAGTTAAGATTCCAAAAAGCTTGGCTCGGGAGTTTACTTCCCGGGAATATCAGCTGGTCGATGATGAAGACGGAAAAGTCTACACTGTCTATTATTTCCCCGAAGGAAATTATCTCCTTGGCCTGGCTGATTATTTTCAGGCTAACAATATTCCCCAGGGCACCAGTCTTACCCTGGACAAAAAAGGACCAGAGCAATTCAATTTCTGGATAAAAAAGTCCAAGAAGAAGATGGCCAGCTTAAAATTAAAGTATGATCCGAGCAGCAGCCGATTCCTGTTGAGCCCTGAAGAAGTCTTCACTCTGGCCCTGCCCAACAAGAGCATCTACCTCGAGCGAGAAGTGGTAGAAAAACTTCTGAGCCTTTATGATGAAGGCGAAAAAGTTGACCTGAGGCAGGTTCTGGTGAAGTTATTTAAAACACCCGAACTCACGGCTAGCACCAGGTCCCTCCATTTCATGAGAGCTTATCATATGGCTGACCTGCTGAAGGCAACTACTGCTGAAGATGTTGAATATGTCTTGAACAATGCACCCGAGTTCATTGCTTCTGAAAAGAAAGAAGGTATGTATATTTATCAGGAGAGGTTGGTAGCTAAGGAGGCCCTACCTGAAGAAGCGGAGAAAGTTGAAGCCTCGCTGCTGGAATCTCTGGCTGAGCAGCTGGCTTCCGGAGAGGCTGAAGGCAGCCAAATAGCTGCAGAAGAAACTCAGTCTAAGCCTGAAAGTCCTAAAGCTCAAGCTCCGAAAGTAGCCAAAGAAGTTGAGGAAACGGTCAAAATTGAACTTAAGGGAAAAAAGGAAAAAGAAGAAGAAAAACCCAGACCTGAAGTTCAGGCGAAAGTTCAGCCGCCCAAGAAAGAAAAACCGCTCAAAAAGAAAAAAGGCAAAATTGAAGAAAAAGCTCCTAAAGCCCGCAAGAGCGAACGCCGGGTGATTGAAGAGAAGATTGTTGAAGAAGAATCCGAAATAGAAGCTCTGGAAGCTCTTAAGGCTCAGGAAGAAGAACGGGAAGAAGGAAGCAGCGGTGAAGAAGAAGCCATCCCGCTTGAGGTGGAAACAGCCAAAGAAGAGCCCAAGTTCGGCTTCTTTGCTGAAATGCTGAAATCGGCCCTGAGCAAAAAACAGATGGAACAGAAAGAAGAAGATGAGGAAGAAAAAAAATAAATAAAATTTCAAGCACGATAAATACCACTATATTAGTAGGAATTAAAAGGGAGGGGAAAGGTGGTGACGACTCTTCTTAAACCTGTTCCGGTCAGAGAATCAGTCTTTTTGGCCCTGTTCTCTTAGTAAAGCCCAGTTCATCCAGGAATTCCAGCAGAGGAATAGCATATTTTCGGGTCAGGCCAGTCATTTTTTTGAAGTCGCTGACCGTCAACTCTGTCTGGCCTTTTCTTTTCATCTTGGTCAGTTTGTTCTTCAACTCTTCCAGCCACTGATAATGAAGCATAAAACCATCTTTACTCTGAACGATTTTCTTTTTCTGCAGCAACAGGTCAAGCATGGTGTTTAACCGGCTGGGATGAATTTTGAATTTTTTGACCAGTTCATCAAAAGAAGCAGAAGAAAATTTTTCTTCCAGAAATAACTTTTCAACGGCCTCCATTACCTTATCTTCTTCAACGGAAAGTTCTGTCTGGAAATCACTCGTCGAAACTATTTCTCCGTTAAGCATAATTTGGTTGCCCTTAGCTAAACGATTTAGAGCCAGGAATAAAATTTGTTTCGGCAGCGAAAACCGCTCTTTTAGCTTTTTTTTAGAGACTCCAATTTCCTGAGGTCTTTTTTGATGATAACTCTGGAGATAGCTGAATATTTTTCGGGTTAAAAACTTAAAGCTTCTCTGGCTGAGCAGAAAAAGCGGCGAGAATTCCAGAATGTAGATCTGACCTTCCTTCTCCAAGTTCATCGCCAGTCTTTGGAGTTCCGCCGGTTTGAGCCTGCAAAACTCAACAATTTCTTCCTGTCGTAATCCCCTTATCCCAGCTTCATCCGCCAGAGCTAAGAGCATCTGTTCAGCCGGGCCAGATAGTCGGTCGAGAAAAGGAATGAGTTTCTCCGTTTTCAGTTTTCTGAGCCTTTCAGCTTGAGGATAAACTACGAGGAGTTCGAAAACCGGCTCGAAGTTTTCAAGTTCTGCTGAAAACTTTTCTCCCCAGCTGACTTCTTGCGGTAAGCGGGCTTTAACTGAAACATACGGCCGCTGATGAATTTCAGAGACGATTCTGTTTGTTTTGAAAGTAGCCAGATATCTTTTAGCGGAAATTAAGATAGAACCTTCCAGTTGTTTTCCTAAAAGCAGAGGAGACGGATCAACTAGAGCGTAGAAATTATCCTCATAAAGTTTCATCTTCAACCTTAGTTATTCAGATTAAGTCTGCCTGATTTCCCAGAACAAATTCAACCTTTTTCAGTATCGGATTGCAGCTCACCAGCAGCACTCTGACTTTATCTCCGAGGGAGAAAGTAATCCCGGTTTTCTTTCCTCGAAGCGTTTTTTCGTTTTTCTTGAGAAAGTAATCATCACCAAGAGCCGAATAGGGGAGAATTCCATCAATAAAGTAACCATCCAGTTCAACTATCAGACCGGCCCGGTTGATGTCGGTGATCATGCCGGTAAATTCTTCTCCGACTTTATTTTTCAGCAGCCGCAGAATCCGCCATTCGATGAGGGACCTTTCAGCCTCATCGGCGATTCGTTCTCGCTGAGAACAATGAACAGCCATCTCAGAAAGAGGCAGGGGCTGGGGTTTTCTCCCGGAAAGGGCCCTTTTCAGGAGCCGGTGAATTACCAGGTCGGGATAACGCCTGATGGGTGAAGTAAAATGGGTATAGGCAGTCTGGGCTAAACCGAAATGACCGCAGTTTTCTTCTGAATAGATGGCCAGTTTAAGAGACCTCAACACTTGGATAGTGATGAATTTTTCTTCCGGTTGTCCCTTGAAGCTGTCAATGATTTTTTGCAGGTCGGATGATTTGATCTGACTGGCCCTGGGCAGCTGAATCCCGAAATGAACCAGCAGGTCCCGCAGTTTTTCTAAGTCAGAACGAGCCGGCGCCGGGTGCACCCGGTAAAGACAGGGATAGTTTAACCAGGTAAGATAATTGGCTACGGCCACGTTAGCCGCCAGCATAAACTCTTCAATCAGGCAATGAGCTTCGTTGCGCTCTGAAGGAACAACTGCTGTTAGCAGTCCTTCCTGATAAACCAGCTCGGGCTCTAAAAGATCAAACTCCAGACTACCCTGGGTGAGTCGGCGGGTTTTTAGAATCCTGGCCAGTTCTCTCATGGTAAAAAGGTCAGGCAGAATGTGCTGATAAAGCCGTTGTTCTTGGCGATTGCCTTCGAATATCTTGAAGACAGAAGTGTAGGTCAATCTTTCTACCGTCTGAATGACGGAAGGATGAAAGTCAGCCTTGAGCACATTCCCCTGGCGATCTATTTCCATTATGGCTGAGACGGTCAGCCTCGGGACTCGCGGTCTCAGGCTGCAGAGGTTGTTGGAAAGCTTTTCGGGTAACATCGGCAAAGTCAGGTCCGGGAAATAAACACTTGTTCCCCGCAGATAGGCTTCCTGATCGGGAGCGGAACCAGGTTGGACATAGTGCGAAACATCAGCGATATGAACGCCAAGAAGATAATGGCCGTTCGACAATTTTTTGATACTGACCGCATCATCGAAATCCTGAGCTTTTTCTCCGTCGATGGTCACCGTCGTCCAGTTCCGGTAGTCAATTCGGTCCTGAAGGTCTTCGGGTTCGGGCTGGTCTGGCAAAAGAGCCGCTTCTTTGAGGGCTTCTTCTAAAAATTCATCAGGCAGATCATGCTGCTTGATGACTACCTTCAGATCCACTCCAGGCTCATCCTGATAGCCGAGTACCCGGGCGAGTTCAAGGGAGGTTCGGTCGATTTCTATAATCTGTCCCGGTTTGGGTTTCTTCCGGCTTTTGAGCTTTAGCGGTAGGGGCTCTTCAAACAGAGTGTCCATGGGCAGAGCATACGGCTGGTAGTTGATTTCGAGAAAAACGCCGTAGAGTGAGGCCCTGGCTTTTTTCAATATTCTGATGATCCGTCCTTCAGGTTTGCCCTGACGACCTTTTTCTCTGATCAGGACTTCTACTAAGTCACCGCTTATGGCTCCTGCGGTCTGGTGCGGTGGGATGAAGATATCTTGAGAACCCCGGTCTGGTCTTTCAGGAGTAACAAAGCCGAACCCCCGGGGATTCAGAGAGAAAGTGCCTTTTACCAGCTTGGTCTGAGGAAAGCTGACCACTCTATCTCCCATGATTTTCAACCGTCCTTTTTTCTCGAGATAATTTAAAGTTCTGGCTAATTTTCCTCTTTCTTTTTTGTTGAAATTAAGTTCCTTCACCAGCCGGTTCAGGCTAACAGGCTTTTTGTGTTTTTCCAAATAATCTTTTATTTTCTTTTCCATAATTTTTTCCTTTTTTTAATAATAATACAGGGAAACGTAGGGAATCTTGTGTGCCTGCCGTTTGTCTTTAATCAGACGGGTCCGCTGGATTTCAGCTAACTGATTCTCAGGTTTTCCGGGATAATCTTTTTTGATTTCCTCCAGAATTTCCCTTTTTTCCTGGTCAGAACTCAGCAGCCAGAGAGTCTCATCAATTCCTTCATCCAGCTGTTCGAGCCGATTGTCATCAGGTGTTTTTTCATTTAAAACTCCAAGAGCTTTAGCAAAATATTCCTTGAGAAGTTGAAATTCCAGGGGGAGATTTTCCAAACAATTATTTATTTCCCTTCTGACTTTTTCTATCTTATCAGCCCGGTCAATTCGGGGAGCAACCTGACCCACCAGTCGTTCCTGATACTGGGCATAGGCTTTAAGAATCTCTTTCTCGCAGAGGCTCAGAGAAAAAATCTTCTTTTTTCTTTTTCTGGAAAGCTGCCGGGCAAAAGTTCTTTCTATGCCTTCGATGATAGCTTCTAAGGGGAGGCTCAGCTTTTCCCATTCAGCGATCAGAGCTAAATCGCGCGGCGGCAGAAAAAACATAGAAGTCTGGTGCTTTAAAAAAGTACGAGCAATTTTCTGATAATAGTCCTGACGGGAGGACCAATCTTCTTTCATTTTTTCTCCGGGCGTCTGTTCTTTTCGTAAATGATTCGCAGACCTTCAAGCACCAGATTGGGCTCCTGAAATTCTATAGCTGGAATCTCAGCAGCTATCAGTTCGGCCAGGCCGCCGGTGGCTACTACCTTCGGTTTGGTGCCCAGCTCTTTGGAAATCTCAGCAATGATGTTGCTTACCAGGCCGAGGTAGCCGAAGTACAGACCGGACTGCATGCTGGAAACTGTGGTTCGACCGATGGCTGAACGGGGTTTTTTGACTTCAATCCGGGGAAGTTTTGCTGTTCGCAGGTAAAGGGCTTCGGCCGAAATCTGGATGCCCGGAGCGATAGCTCCCCCCAAATACTCTCCGTCCGCGGAGATGGTGTCAAAGGTGGTCGCAGTGCCAAAATCAACCACTATGCAGGGGCCACCATATTTTTTATGAGCGGCACAGGCAGCCACAATCCGGTCGGACCCGACTTCCTGCGGATTTTCATAAAGGATGGGGATACCGGTTTTGAGGCCGGGTCCGACAATCATCGGCTTTACCCCAAAAAATTTTTCGCAGGCGATCTGAATAATCGGAGTTAACGGCGGAACGACCGAAGAAATGATGGCTCCTTTAATTTTCTGGCAGGGGACCTTCTCGTGGCTTAACAGATTGCCAAAGACGATTCCGTATTCATCTGCTGTCCTTTCCCGGTCGCTTTTTATCTTCCAATCGGCCAGTAGCTTTTTGCCCTGGAAAATACCCAGCCCAATGGTAGTATTACCAATGTCAAGAACTATTAACATGTTTCACTCCTGCGATAGGTCTATGATAAAACCTTGATGATTTCTGAAGCGTAGAAAGTTTTAACTTCTTTACCGAGATTCAATTTCAGGCCTCCATTATGGTCAACTCCTAAAAACTGGCCTTCAATTTCCGCTTCCTGATTCTTGATGATTAAGGTCTGTCCCGGGATGAAAGATAGTTTTTTCTGATATTGATCGATGATCGCGCTAACCTGCCCTTTTTCCAGATTATTATACCAGAATTGGAGACTCTGACCAAGCAGGTGGAATAAACTCTCTTTTTCAAACGTTTTCCCGGTCAGGATGAATAAGGAAGTAGCTTGACCCCATAGCCCAGGGGAAAAATCATCATGCCCATGGTTCAGATTAATCCCGATACCGGCAATGGTAAAAGAAGATTCCTGGCCAGAAGTCCCGGCCTCACAGAGAATTCCGCCGAGTTTTTTCCCCTGAAAGACCAGGTCGTTTGGCCATTTTATTTGAAGATCAAGTCCGGACAGATTAAAAGTAGCTTCGGCTGAAGCCAGACCGACAGCCAGCGGAAGAAGGTTTAGAGAAGATGAGGATGGTCTTAAAAGAAAAGAGACATAAAGCCCTTTTTCCTTGGCCGAATACCAGCTGCGACCCTTTGTTCCACGGCCGGCAGTTTGTTCGTCAGCCAGAACTGATGTCCCTTCTGGGAAATGAAGTTCAGCCAGTCGTCTGGCAAAATCCATCGTCGAAGAGAGGCGATTGAACCTGAAAATCAGGTCTCCAAAATTGACTCGAGGCGGCAGGTCGATCATTGTGAATTTACTTATTTTTGTCATAGCTCTGGCTGCAGGCCAGCCAGGCTTTTTTCCAGCTTTTTTTTCTTTAATTCTAAATCACCCAGCCGCTGCTGGTGTTCTTCGATCACCGGTCGCGGTGCCTTTTCCAGGAAATTCTGGTTGTTCAGTCGTACTTCGAGCTTGGTGATGTCATTTTCCAGTTTGGCTATCTCTTTTTCCAGTCTTTCTTTTTCCTGGCTCAAGTCAATAAATTTGGTCACCAGCAAACCGATTTCTGTGGTCCCGGCCACACCCTTGAGGAGTTTTTTCTCGGCAGGTAGCTCTCTGACATATTCGATACTTTCAACTCCAGCTATCAGTCTGATAGCTACTTCATAAGGAGCGATCATCTTCTTGTTCTGCTCACTACCAGCAATCCAGAGGTTGACTTTTTCTTTTACTGACAGACGGTTTTCAGCCCGGATGGTGCGAACCTCGGAGATGATGTCCTGTAAAAGCTTCATGGCTGATTCTGCTTTTTCGTCCAGCCAGCCGGATTCAGGCTCGGGCCATTGGGTAGCCACTAAGGATTTACCTGTGTCCGGCAGGTGATGCCAGATTTCTTCAGTGATGAACGGCATGAATGGATGCAGCAGGTGCAGTATTTTTTCCAGAATATCTTCCATCACGGCCTGAGTATTTTTGTTGCCCTGACGGAGCTCGGGTTTGATGAATTCTATGTACCAATCGCAGAATTCATGCCAGATGAAGTGATAAATGGTTTCAGCCGCTTCATAGAATTTGTAGTCTTTAAGTGAGGCGTTGAGTTGCTTAATGATCTTGGCCAGTCGGCTGCGGATCCAGCGGTTGGGTAAAGTGAGTGCCTTCTGGTCCACCCGGACGCGTTCTTCGCTGAGATTCATCAACACAAACCTGGAAGCATTCCAGATTTTATTGGCGAAGGCCCGGTAGCCAGCCATTCTTTCTTCAGAGAGAGCAATATCCATACCCGGCACAGCCAGAGAAGCTAAGGTGAAACGCAGAGCATCGGTGCCATACTTTTCAATCATTTCGAGGGGGTCGATGATATTCCTTTCGGACTTACTCATCTTCCGTTTTTTCATATCCCGGACCAGGCCATTGATAAAGACCTCTCGGAACGGAATATCTTTCATAAACTTAAGGCCCATCATAATCATCCTGGCCACCCAGAAAAAGATGATATCAAAGCCGGTGGCCAGAAGGTCGGTCGGATAAAAGACTTTGAGGTCTTCGGTTTCTTCGGGCCAGCCCATGGTAGCAAAGGGCCAGAGAGCAGAAGAGAACCAGGTATCAAGGACATCTTCATCCTGGACGACTGGTCCACCACATTTTTCGCAGGCCTTTGGTTCCTCTATTTCCACCATGATATGTCCGCAATTCTGACAGTAATAAGCTGGAAGGCGATGTCCCCACCACAGCTGCCTGGAAATGCACCAGTCGTGGATTTTGTCCATCCATTCGAAGTAGGTTTTAGTCCAGTTTTCGGGGATGAAGACAATTTTCTTCTCTTCAACCACTCTGATGGCTTCCTTGGCTAAGGGCTCGATTTTAACGAACCATTGCCAGGAAAGATGGGGCTCGATGACTGTTTTACAACGATAGCAATGTCCGACAGCATGAGTGTAGTCTTCCACCTTGACCAGGTAACCCAGTTCCTTGAGCTTTTCCACAACTTTAGCCCGGCAGGCAAAGCGGTCCAGACCCTTGAATTCTTCACCGGCAGCTTCAGTCATCCGGCCGCTGCCGTCGATGACAATTACCTGCTCCAGGTTATGCTTTTTTCCAAGGTCAAAATCAATCGGGTCATGAGCCGGTGTGACTTTGACTGCACCGGTGCCAAAATCTTTTTCCACTTGTTCATCGGTAATGACTGGAATCAGGCGATTCTGAAGCGGCACCAGAACTTTTAGACCATGATATCGGATATACCGCTCATCGTCCGGATGGACGGCAACAGCTGTATCCCCCAGCATGGTCTCCGGTCTGGTGGTGGCTACGACGATCCCGTCATCAGTTCCGGGGATGGGATATTTGATGTACCAGAGGTTTCCCTGGACTTCTTTATGCTCAATCTCAATATCTGACAGAACGGTCTGACAGCGCGGGCAGCGGTTGACCAGATAATAATCCCGATAAATCAGACCTTCCCTGTAGAGCGAGACGAACACGTACTTAACTGCCCTGGAAAAACCTTCGTCCATGGTGAAGCGTTCGCGGGACCAATCCAAGGAACAGCCCAGCCTTTTCAATTGTTCAATGATGGCTCCGCCATATTTATTTTTCCATTCCCAGGCAATTCGTAAAAATTCTTCACGGCCAACTTTTTCCCGATTCAAACCTTTTTCAGCCAAACTTTGCTCGATGACGTTATGAACGGCAATTGAAGCATGGTCTGTTCCCGGCAGCCACATAGTGTTATATCCCTGCATCCTTTTCCAGCGGACGATAATATCAGGTAGGGTGAAACATAAAGCATGCCCCATATGAAGCACCCCGGTGACATTCGGTGGCGGCAGGACCAGGGAAAACTTTGGCTTCTTGGATTTAGCCTCAGCTACAAATAGTTTTTCCTCCAGCCAGAACTTAGACCACCTGGCTTCGACCGGTTTAGGATCATAGACTTTGTCCAGTAATTTCTTCTGTCTCATGGCAGTTTTAACCTTTTCTCCGGTTGTTATCTAATCTATTTTCCTTGGCTCGGGTCTGCTCCTGACTTATCAGAGCCCGAAGGTCACCGAGCAGGTTAGAACGCAGTCTTTTTTCCAGTTCTCTTTCGCTTTCCAGGACTTCCTGTTGAATCAACAAGCGAACTTCTCTCAGCAGGGAAGCTGGAAGACTGACTGAATTAACAGCGTTTTCAGCCGGCAGTCCGTCAGGGAGCTCTTCTGGTAAAGTATCAGGAAGGCGACGTTTCTCGATGGCCTCTCTGACGGCTTCAGCCAGGTTTTCAGAATAAAATGGCCTCAGAAAAAACTTTTCCGGTTTGATCGACTGGAGATATTCCTGGGGCAAAGGCTCAAGGGTTCCGCCGATCAGAAAAACCGGAATTCTTCCGAGAGGGGTCAGTTTGCTATTGAAGTTTAGAATGCTTTCCAAAGACTCAAGCATTGTTGCCCCAAGAATGATAGCTTCGGGTACCATATTATCCAGCAGCAGATTCAATTCTTCCAGATTTTCGGCAAAATGAAGATTAAAATTAACTTCAGGGAAAACAGTCTGGCAGAGTTTTTTTATAGCTAAACTGGAGTCAGCTACGATTAAGTTGTAAGTCACTTTATACCTCTAATCTCCAGAAAACAGATAACTTACTCTACATTTTTAGCCTGTTTCTGTCAATCAGGAAGGCTCAGTATTCTATGGTGACAGAGTTTTTCCCAAAGAGAGTTTCTATCTTTTCGATGAACTCTTCCGACGGACTGATTTTCTGAGCTTCGGCTGACTGAATCAGGCAGGAGGCAGCTGAGTTTTCCAGTTGAAGATAAAGGGGACAATCTCCCGGGAAGGATTCGAATATTTTTTTCAACTGTTGAATGTCTTCCTCTTCCAGAGCGTCCATGGGGATGTTGATAGTGATCTTTCTGGCCAGCTTTTCCAGGGCTTCGGCAAGAGGAGTTATCTGGGAAGCGATGATTTTCCTGGATTCGAAGCTATCAGCGGCCAGTTTCCCTTTGAGCCAGATGAGTTGTCCTTCTTTAAGATAAAGATTGAACTTATTGTAAGCCTCGGGGAAAACAGTGACATCCACCTGGCCGGTCAGGTCTTCCAGAACAAAAGTAGCCATTCGTTCTTCTTTTCTGGTCTTTAACAGTTTAACAGAAACAATTATTCCAGTTAAACGAACTTCCTGGTCAGCGTCTTGCTCGGGGTCAAGAGCTTCAACTGAATGACTGGTCAGGCTGGCCAGTCTTTTCTTATACCGAGCTAAGGGGTGGCCCGAAAGATAAGTTCCCAGGACTTCTTTTTCATAGGTTAAGAGGATTTGTTCATCCCACTCATTCATAGAGAGAACATCGGCCGGAATTTCAGGGGTGTGGATGTATTCTTCCCCGAAAAGAGAAGTTTCTTTTTCTTCTCTGGATTTCTGCTTCTGATGGCCGTATTCGATCAAAACATCTATCAGGTGGTAAAGCTGGGAACGCTTCCTGCCGAGGGAATCTAAGGCTCCAGCTTTGATCAGGCTTTCTAAGGCTTTGCGGTTAAGAATTCTGGAGTCGTATTCTTCAAAAAGGTCAAAAAGGCCTTTAAAGCCACCACGTCTTTCTCTAAGGGCTATCAGCTCATGAATAGTATTTTCACCGACATTTTTAATGGCCGCCAGGCCCATTCTGATGTTATTCTCTTCAACAGTAAAATGGTAATGACTGAAATTAATATCCGGCGGGAGAACAGCTATGCCCAGTTCCCGGCATTCATTGATGTACTTGACGATCTGAGAAGTATCACCCTTTTCGGCTTCTGAAGTCAGAAGGGCGGCCAGAAAATGCCCTGGATAATGAGCCTTGAGATAGGCAGTTTGATAGGCTAAATAAGCATAAGCGGCACTATGGGATTTATTGAATCCATACTCGGCGAACTGGGCAATCTGGTCAAAGATTTTTTCGGCTTTGGACTGATGAATCCCTTTTTTCTTGGCACCCTGAACGAATCTCTCCTTCTGGGCTTTCATCATCTCTTTGACTTTTTTGCCCATGGCTTTACGTAGAACATCAGCTTCAGCCATGGTGAAACCGGCCAGGTCAGTGGCAATTCTCATCACCTGTTCCTGGTAAACGATGATGCCCCGGGTCTCTTTAAGGATAGGTTCGAGCTGGGGCAGCTCATAGGAAATTTGCTCGGGATGATGTTTTCGCTGGACGAATTCTTCGGTCATGCCACTTTTCAGCGGACCGGGGCGATAAAGGGCATTAAGAGCAATGAGGTCGCGGAATTCTTCTGGCTTGAAATGACGGAGTAATTCTTTCATCCCGTAACTTTCAAACTGGAAGACGCCGTCGGTGTTGCCCTGCTGGAAAACTTCGAAAGTTTGCTTGTCGTCTAAGGGAATTTTGTCCAGGTCGATTTTTTCGCCAGTATCTTTCTCAATCAGCTCAAGGGCATCTCTAATCACAGTCAGGTTTCTCAGGCCGAGCAAGTCCATTTTGAGCAGGCCGATAGCTTCAATATCTCCCATCGCCAACTGGGTGGTAATTTCACCTTTGGTTGATTGATAGAGTGGAATGAATTCGACCAGGGGCTTAGGGGTGATGACGATACCGGCAGCGTGAATTGAAGGATGCCTGACCTGGCCTTCAAGTTTACGAGCGATGTCCAGCATCCGGGCTAACCGCTCATTTTTCTGATAGATTTCATTGAGTTCAGGGATGTTTTTTAAAGCCTGCTCGATGGTGGAATCCGGTCCAGAAGCCGGGATCATTTTAGCCACGCGGTCAACTTCGTTGAGGGGAATGTCCATCACCCGACCAACATCTCTTATAGCTTGGCGAGCAGCCATAGTTCCGAAAGTGATGATCTGACAAACATTTTCCTGGCCATATCTTTCAGTCACATAATCTATGACTTCCTGACGGCGGCGACCACAAAAATCGATATCAATATCGGGCAGACTGATTCTTTCCGGGTTTAAAAAGCGTTCGAAAAGAAGGTCGTATTCGATCGGATCAATCTGGGTAATCCCCAGACAGTAGGCAATCAAACTTCCGGCCGCAGAACCACGGCCAGGACCAACGGGTATGCCCCGGTCTCGAGCAGCCTTGATCAGGTCCCAGACAATCAAAAAATATCCTTCAAAGCCCATCTGCTCGATGAGCTTGATTTCCCGCTCTAATCTCTGCCGGTATTCTTCCGGAGTATGATTGTTCAATCCGTTTTTTATTTTTTCCTGAATCTGGGGTAGGCGCTGTTCAAATCCCTGATGAACAATTTCTTCAAAATAATCTCTAAGGTTTTTACCGTCCGGTGGTTTAAAGTGGGGAAGAAAATGCCCGCTGAAAGGAAACTCAAAATTGCATCTGGCCGCAATGTGGCGAGTATTTTCCAGAGCTTCCGGATAGTCTTTAAACAACTGGCGCATTTCGGCAGAAGATTTCAGGTAGAACTGATTGCTGGAAAAATGAAGTCGATCTTCATCGGAGAGTTTCTTATTGGTCTGAATGCAGAGCAGAACGTCCTGGATCTGGCCGTCTTCCTGCTTAAGGAAGTGGACATCGTTGCTGGCTACTAAAGGAATTCCCAACTTGTGGGAAAGTTCAGCGATCTTCGGGAGGATTTTTTTCTGCTGCTCCAGACCGTGATCCTGAATTTCCAGATAAAAATTTTCTTCGCCAAAAATTCTTAAGTATTCCCGGGCAGCTTCTTCTGCTTTGTCATCCATATCCTTTACCAGAAAATCGTTGACCTCACCTTTCAAACAGCTGGAGAGAGCAATCAAGCCAGCAGCCTGCTGCTTGAGAATTTCTTTATCAATACGAGGGCGGTAATAAAAGCCTTCAAGATAAGAGCTGGTGAGCAGTTTGCACAGATTGCGGTAACCTTTTTCGTCTTTAACCAGCAGGATCAGATGATAATTACTGGTTTCGTCACCATTTCCAGGCTTCTTTTCTAATCTTGATTTCGGAGCCACATAGACTTCACAGCCGAGGATGGGTTTAATACCTTTACTCCTGGCGGCTTTGAAAAACTCAACTGCGCCGAAAATGTTTCCGTGATCGGTCAGAGCCACCGCTGGCATATTGAGCTGATAGGCTGTATCTATCAGGTCTGAGATTTTAAGACAGCCATCAAGAAGGCTGTATTCAGTGTGAACATGAAGATGAATGAAAGAATTATCCATAATCACCAACCCTTAAAGGCTTCAAAAAAAGAAATTATTCCCATTCTATCGTCCCGGGTGGCTTTGAGGTGATATCGTAAACCACCCGATTGACGCCGTCAACTTCGTTGACAATTCTGGTAGAGAGGCGAGCGAGAAGTTTCGGGGAGGCCGGATACCAGTTAGCAGTCATCCCGTCGGTGCTCTGAACCAGGCGAATAGCGACTACCTGCTGGTAGGTTCTCTGGTCACCCATAACGCCCACAGATCTTACAGGAAGAAGCACAGCAAAAGCCTGCCACAGTTTATTATAAATTTTAGCCTGGCGGGTTTCTTCAAGGAGAATGGCATCAGCTTCTCGTAAAATTCGAAGACTTTCTTTGTTGACTTCACCGATAACCCTGACCGCCAGACCCGGGCCAGGGAATGGATGCTGCTGGATGAAATCCCGGTCAACTCCCAGCTCTAAAGCCAGAGCCCGGACTTCGTCTTTAAACAGCTCTCTGAGTGGTTCAACCAGCTGGAATCTTAAACCTTCGGGCAAGCCGCCGACGTTGTGATGGGATTTGATACGAGATGATGGGCCTTTAACCGGATTGCTTTCGATGACGTCCGGGTAAATTGTGCCCTGAGCTAAGAATTTTACATCGCCCAGTTTTCGGGCTTGCTCTTCAAAGATGTCGATGAACACCTGTCCGATAATTTTTCTTTTCTTTTCAGGTGAAGTTACACCTTTTAGTTTTTCCAGAAACCGTCCTTCTGCATCCACGCCAATCACCTGGAGGGAAAATTTCTCTCGGAATTTCTGGAGCCAGCCTTCATATTCCCCTTTTCGCAGCAGACCGTTGTTGACAAAGATGCAGTAAAGCTGGCGGTCAACAGCTTTCTGGATGAGGAGAGAGGTGACCAGAGAATCTATTCCGCCACTCAGCCCACAGATGACTTTTTCCCCGCCGACCAGCTGCCGGATTTCTTTGACTTTGTCCTGGATGAACGAGCTCATGTTCCAGCCGGGCTTAAGACCGGCCAAACGGAAAATAAAATTGGCCAGAATTTTCTTGCCTTCCTGAGTGTGGACAACCTCAGGATGAAACTGCACACCAAAAATTTTGCGCTCCGGGTTTTCTACTGCGGCCGCTTTGGAATTGGCGGTCCGGCCAGTTATTACAAAGCCTTCAGGAATGGCTTCTAAGCGATCACCATGGCTCATCCAGACCTGGGCTTTGTCCTTTAAGCCATGAAGAAGTCCGCGGCGGTTGAGTATTTTCAAAGAAGCAAAGCCGTATTCTCTTTCCGGAGCTTTTTGAACCTGGCCACCAAGATAGTGGGCAATAAGCTGGAGGCCATAACAGATACCGAGAATGGGAATTCCCAGGTCAAAGATTTTCGAGTCAGGGAGCGGTGCTCCGGACCCATAAACACTCTGAGGTCCGCCAGAAAAGATGATAGCCCCGGGATTGAGGCTTTTAATTTTATCTATCGAAATATTGAAAGGATGAATTTCAGAATAAATGCCCAGTTCCCGCACCTTTCTGGCTATGAGCTGGGTGTACTGCGACCCAAAATCAAGGATGATTGTTTTATCCATAGTTAGATTCTACCAGAGCCCCAAGCAGGTTTCAACGCCCATAAGGTAGGTGTAAATTGAAATTCCATATTTAAAATAAAAATAAATAAGCATTTTCAATGATAAGGCCGTAAAGGTCTTGAATCTGTCTGCTGCCTCAGAAAAGAATATCTCCAATCTGTTCACTTTTGAACTTTAAATAACAAAGAGTCATCCCAAGCGGCTCATTCGTAAAAAGTGTGGTGAAAAAAATAAGCAGATGTGGTAGGAACTCCTTGATGACAAATAATTTAGGAAAGGAGTTGACCTACCACAATGAGCATTAGGAATTTTATACTGAAATTTTT
>Ga0315282_10001427_pt1 | contig 44976 bp, 43 predicted proteins | sample YL17G07_20_MG_FD_203693 | JGI IMG/M metagenome (GOLD analysis project Ga0315282, IMG submission 203693) | Sediment microbial communities from Yellowstone Lake, YNP, Wyoming, USA - YL17G07_20 | ecosystem: Environmental > Aquatic > Freshwater > Lake > Sediment | place: USA: Wyoming | collected... | reverse complement strand
TTTTGAGCGTGTCTCTTTTCGAGAAAACCCCGATTTTACAGGCCCTGTCAGCCAGGAATTACACTTTTACCGAATACCCCTACGAAAACCAATTGGATTTATTCAACTTTTAATTGGACACTCGTGGGCGCGGAAGTTCGCTAAGCTGGCCCAAAAAAAGGACTAAGGTCTACTCCTGTCTCAGGGGAGAGCCGTGGAATGAGGTAGAGCCCAATACGATTCTTCGTGATGAGCAGCCACCTCTTCAAAAGCCTTCTCGTCCGATTTCGGTAGATTAAGCCACGTTATTCTGAGAGGATAAACTGTTCGGAAAGCCTTTGACTTTTGTAGGTTAATGGGCTATAATAGCTAACATCTTCATTGGCGCTTGTAACCTTGCGCCTATTATGCGGGTCATTGAGGGCCGGCAGACACAAGGATGGTATGATGAGCAAATTTCCATATAAGGGATTTTGGATTCATCCTACCCCTCTTCAGCTAAGGGATACGGGTGAATGGCCTATGGAACTTGTTATTGAAAAGCAAACAAACACCGGTGTTGTAGAGAGACGATTTAGCGCTGGCAATACATTCAAGACAGAAGAAGAAGCCATCCAACACTGTATTAATTTTGGAAAAAGAATAATTGACGGTGAATCAGAAAACTGCACTGTCGCAGATCTCTAGTTCGTAGCGCAGCGAAACCCAACGGTTTTTCATCCCTTTGCTAAAAGTTGGGTTTCGCTTCACTCAACCCAACCTACATTTTCCGCACCTGATTGAAAGGAGTTTTTCCCATGTCGGAAGACAAGGTCTATCTCGATTTCATTAAATGGCTGGGTTCCACGTGGTGGGGTCTTCCCGAGGCCGAGGAGCTTTTGCCCTTGATCAAAATCCGCTACTCGCCCGAAGAGGCAACCGCTTTCACCAATCTGCCTTTCAGCGAGACCAGCCTCGAGGACCTGGCCCGGCTCAAAGAAATGGACCCTGGCGAGCTCGAGGCGCTCTTGGAAAGCGGCGCCCGCAAAGGTGTCATCTTCAAGATGTGCCGGCCCGGGGGGATGCGCTACCGGCTGATCGATTCCTTCATGGTCTTTCTCCGGTCCGTGTACTGGGGCGGGCCCGAGGGCGAAGACCGGAAGGCCATGGCGCCCTATATCGAGCGCTATTTTGTCCATGGCTTTTTCGACCAGTTCAGTCATGCCCGCACCCGGGGGCTCCGCACCCTGCCCGTGGAGCGCACCATCGAGGACACGCGGGCCATCCTGCCCTTCGAGGACGTGGTGAAGGTTCTCGAGGACCAGGACTATTTCTGCGCGTCGCACTGCTCGTGCAAGTGGACCCACAACCTGACGCCATACTCCCACAACTGTGAGCACAACACCGAGGTCTGCCTGCATTTCGGCGACCTGGCCCGGTACATCGTGCAAAACGGGCACGGCCGCGAGATCACCCGCGAGGAATGCCGGGAAATCCTGTTGGAATGCGCGGAAGCGGGCCTGGTGCACGGCGTGTCCAACTGGAAGACGCCGGTGGACACCATCTGCAACTGCTGCCAGGACTGCTGCATGTTCTTCAAGGCGTACCACCTGCTGGGCCACGGCAAGAGCCTGGACGTTTCGAACTACCGGGTGAGGACCAACCCGGAAACCTGCGCCGGCTGTGGGCTGTGCGTGAAGCGATGCCCCATGAACGCGCTGACGCTGGAGAAGCATCCCGAGGCCAAGAACCGGTTCGGCAAGGCGTCCGTGCTGAACCCGGACCTGTGCCTGGGCTGCGGCGTCTGCGCCTTCAAATGCCCCACGGAATCCCTGGTGCTCGAACGCCGGACCGAGATCACCGAGCCGCCCGACAATCCGGGCGTCTTCATCGGCCGGTTCATGGCCGACAAAGCCGATCCGCTGCCCAAACGCCGGGTCTGATCCTGAAAATTGAGGATAGGCGCGGATTCCCAGCGGTAGGCTGGGTAGAGCGTAGCGAAACCCAACGGTATTATCAGGTATGGCGTTCACTGGTACGGGCGGGTTTCAAACCCGCCCCTACGTGAGATTGCCACGTCGCTTCGCTCCTCGCAATGACAGCTTGATTGCGCTTTCATTCTCAATGGAACGCTAAAAAAGCTCCCGCATTTTAATGGCGATCTCTTCGGGATAGACCAGGCAGAAGGCGTCCCCTTGCAGGTGCTGCAGGGAGCTGACGTCGCTGGTGCCGATGGCCGGGCTGATGATGAGCCGGGGGGACAAAACCAGGTGCAGCCTGGCGTGGTCGTCGGTTCTGGCGCCGGCGTACAGCCCCATGTTGAACGAGTACATGCCCATCCGGTCGTAGCCGGCCAGCACCCGAGTGATGCCCCGGCCAAGGTCCAGGTGATCCTCCTCCGTCAGGTCGAACAAGGTCCTGGCCCCATCCACCACGGCCGTCACGTCGCCCATGAGGCCCTGCGGCGCATAGACGCTCAGCCAGTGCGTGCGTCCGATGCTGCCTATCCAGCGTTCCCCGCCTTTTTCCGCCTTGACTAAATCGTCCCAGAAATTCGTGCCATGGTCCGCGGTGTAGGCCCGGGCCGCGTCGAGCTTGGTCCGAAGCAGGTTCGTGGCCGTGGCGCTGGCAAAGACCTGAAGGTGAGAGTGGATGACCGAGCTGCCGGCCGGCGGCATGTAGTTCCAGTTGATGAGGTGATATACGGACTCCGGGTGCCGGATTTCCTCGAGCCGGTCGAAGAAGCGCCTGGTCAGGGAAAAGGCCCGCGCGATCCTTTCCGGCTCGAACCCGGTCATGGGGACCAGATGTTTCTCGCCCAGGGAGACCACCGCGCTCAGGCTGTCATAGGGGGCGATGTTGGGAAACAGGAGCAGGTCGCCGTCGGCCAGCCGGCCTTCGGGCAGGATGTCTTCAGGGAAATTGGGCGTGATCTTGGAGATGACCTGCGGGCAGAAGGGGCACCTGGCCTCGGTTCCGGCCGCGAGGGCCTCGAGATCGGGCTTGGTCCAGGTCAGGGAGGTGAAAGGCCGGATGCGGGAGTTTCGTCCGGTGAGCGGGTCCTGCCGCACCTCCACCGGCACGCTTTTTAGAGCCATGTTGTTGAAGGGATCGAGAAAGGTCGCGTTTTTTTTAATGGCCTTGAATTCCATGTCGCCTCCTCATTCCATTTCTAACTCAAGCGTTAACTTTGTCGGTTGCGCTGCGCGGCTCCTCGCCGTACTATCTTGTACTGTCTCGTCGCCGCTCGCTGGCCTTCGCGTTTCCATCTTGATTTAGAAATGGAATTACAATGGCAATGGGCAAGTCAACCGTGCGCCGGCTCTCCGGCCGATTCGATCTTGGCCAGATCGGCCTCGACCATGAGACGAACCAGGTCCGGGAAAGAGGTCTCGGGCTCCCAGCCTAGCCGCTGCCTGGCCTTGGCCGGATTTCCGATCAGGGGTCGGGTTTCCCAGGAGCGGAAAAGTTTGGGGTTCACCTGAAGGAAATCGCGATAATCGAGGCTCACGGCTTGGAAGGCCAGCCGGCAAAAATCCTCGACCGTGCGCGGCTCGCCGGTGGCAACAATAAAATCCTCAGGACCGGGCTGCTGAAGCATGAGCCAGAAGGCGCGGACAAAGTCGGGCGCGTACCCCCAGTCCCGCACGGCCTTAATGTCGCCCAGGACGAGACGGTCGTCCAGGCCGGCTTTGATGCGGGCCGCGGCCCGGGTGATTTTGCGGGTGACGTGCTCTGGCGGGCGGCGGGGGGATTCATGGTTGTAAAGGATGCCGGCCGAAGCAAAGAGGCCGTGGCGCTCCCGATAGACGCCGACCAGGGCATGAGCCAGGAGTTTGGCGTGGCCGTAAGGGTTTCGGGGGGCGAAGGGGGTCTCTTCGGTCTGGGGACAGACTTCCGGGTTGCCGAACAGCTCACTGCTCGAGGCCTGAAAGAAGCGGGCCCGGGGCGCGAAACGCCGCACGGTCTCGAGCAGGCGCACGGCCCCCAGGCCAGTCACCTCCGCAGTCAGGTACGGGTCCTCCCAGGAGCGGATGATGCTGGACTGGGAGGCCAGGTTATACACCTCGTCCGGCCGGGAGATTTCAACGGCCTGGATCAGGGAATCCATATCCGTGAGATCACCCGGCAGCAGACGCACCCGGTCCATAAGGCCGGACATCGCTTTCAGGCGTTCTTCGTCCTCTTCCAAGATCAGCCCGGCGACCTCATAGCCTTTTTCAAGAAGAAATTCGGCCAGATAGGAACCGTCCTGGCCGGCGATCCCGGTGATCAGCGCGCTTGGCATCGGCGGATTCCACTCCCCGGCCCATCTTACTAAGGCCGGGGCCGGCTGTCCACTTTCCTTTGCCCTATCGGCTCAGACGAGCCGCCTTTCAAGGAAGCTGGTGTCTTTTGAAAAAATCCCAGATCAGATCGTTCGCCTTGATTTTATTCGTGAGTTTTCCCACCCACGATTCCGGCAGGAGGCTGAAGCCGCCCGGCCAGGTGTGTCCCATGCCGTCGATGGTATAAAAAAGCACTTCGGCCTGGCCGTCGCAGGGGGCGTAGCGAACGCCCTTGATCCCCTCCCGGTCGTAGATGACCTCGGGCTCAGCCGGGCAGTGGAGCATGGCGGTCCACTTGGTGATGTTCTCGGCGACCGGGGGTTTGGCTCTTCCTCCCAAGGGAACACCACTCTCCAAAATCCTTGGCATTCCGCCGTTTATGGGATTCAACGGGTCCTGGAGGCCGGTGAGGTACAACATGGATATCGGCCGGTCGACCTTGGGCTGGTCGAACCATAGGGCGCCGGATATGGGCGCGATGGCGGCGATCCTTTGGGAAAGCTCCATCCCCAACCGAAAAGCCATGCTGGCCCCGTTGGAAAAACCGGTGGCATAAATCCGTTTCGCATCGACGTTGAACTTGGCGATAAGGTCATCGATCATGACGCTGATGAACTCCACGTCGTTCGCCTTGGCTTGAAGCCGGCTAGAGCCGTCGTTCCAGAATTGGCCGTTGTTTCTGAAGTTGGCCGGCGCGGACATGTTCGGCCGCGTAGCTTCGGGGAACACGGCCAGGAACCCGACTTCGTCCGCCTTTTCATTCCACTTGGTTTCGGTCATGGCCGCATTGCCGGTGCCTCCGCCCCCATGGCACATGATCACCACCGGCACTGGCTTCGAGCCGTCATACCCTTTGGGGACATAGACCATATATTCGCGTTTCAGGTTTCCGACTTTAATCGACATGGTGTGTCTCCCCGCTGTGACTTGCTCGAATTTCTTCGTCTGTTCCTGCGCGACGCTCAAGGTCGCGCACGCGACCAATAAAAACATAAGCGGCAGACAAAAGCGCATCCACTTCATGGTTCCCTCCGGTTTTTTTCGCCTGGCCCTGCCTTGATGTCGAACCTCAATGTACCTTAGTTCGCTGCTTCCCAGGCAAGGTTACAAAATCGCGAGAGGAAAAGGGGTCAGGAACCTTTTTCTGAAAGCCTGCACCTTTCCCTCGCGTGGAACCCATCTCGGTTATCGTTCATTCTCCAGCGATACCGTGGGGAAAAGGTTCCTGACCCCTTTTCCCTGTGGGAGGGAGGCTCAGTTAGACGGGATCGATGGATTGCAAAGCTCAAGAGCGCGGGTATTCGTAAACCCCGCGTCCGGTCTTGCGGCCCAGGCGGCCGGCCTTCACCAGCCGGACCAGGAGCGGGGCGGGACGGTACTTGTCGCCCAGCTCCCGGTGCAGGGTTTTTATACAAGCGAGGATGACGTCCAGCCCCGAGGCGTCGGCCGCGGCCAGCGGGCCCAAAGGAAAACCCAGTCCGCGGGCGCAGGCCCGGTCGATGTCCCTGGCGCCGGAGAGTCCGCTTTCCAGCAGCCAGAAGGCCTCGTTGATCAGGGGAACGTAGAGCCGGTTGATGACAAAGCCGGGGCCGTCGCCCACCACGACCGTCTCCTTGCCGCAGGCGGTCAGAAACTCGGTCAGGGCCTCGAGGGTTTGGTCCGAGGTTTCGGAGCCGCGGATCACCTCGACCAAGGGGGTCAGGGCCGCGGGAATGAGAAAGTGGGCGCCCAGGCACCTATCCGGGCGACTCGTGGCGGCCGCGATCTCGGTGATCCAGAGCGTGGAGGTGTTGCTGGCCAGGATGGCAGAGGCTGGCGCGGCCTTATCCAACCTTTGGAAGACCTCCTTTTTAAGTTCCATGTCCTCATTCACCGCCTCGATGGTGAGGTCCATCCCGGCCGCGGCCGTTTCCAGATCGGCCGCCGGGTGCAGGCGGGACAGAATTTTTTCCGCGGCGTTTTTATCAAGGCGGCCTTTCTGCTGTTGGCTCGTTAGAAAGGCTTTGATGCGCCCCATCCCTTGGCTCAGAGCCTCTTCGGACTGGTCCACCACCATGGTCTCGAAACCGCCCCGGGCCGAAACCACTGCGATTTGGCTGCCCATGGTGCCCAGCCCCACCACGCAGACCTTCTGAATGTTCATTGCCGGCCCTCGCTTTCTCCGCCACCGACCGCTGTGGGTCGGAGCGGCTCGCCTCAGTATAGAGACCGTTGCAAAACCAGAGAACCAAGGCAGGCATCATGCCTAGGCATGACCCCTATGAATAAAACAAATGAGCGCTGGCGCGCAGGCCGTAGGGGCGGGTTTTAAACCCGCCCGGTTTCAAGGTCATGAGCGCGGGGGATTTCGGGCAGGTCTAAGACCTGCCCCTACGAATCCGCGAGCCGGGCAACCCCTCGTGGCTGCCCTCGGAACTTTGTGTTTTACAACGGCCTCGCCTCAGTATATGACCTGCTCCTTTATCAGCCGGTCGATCTCGGTTCGGGGCATGCCCAAAAGCTCGCCGAAGACGTAATGGTTGTGCTCCCCGATGAGCGGGGCGCGCCGCTGGATGCGGCCCGGCGTCTTGTTCATTTTCCAGAGGATGCCGTCGTAGGTGCGGGTCCCGGCCTCGGGATGGTCCCAGGTCTCGAAGAATCCCCTGGCCTTGAGGTGCTCGTCCTCGACCAACGCCCGGTTGCTGAGCGTCGGAAAAGCGGCCACGCCACGGGCCTGAAGCAGGCGCGTCACTTCCTCCGGCGTGTACCCCAAAGTCCACTCCTCGAGAAGTTGGTCCAACTCCTCCTGGTTCACCCAGCGGCTGTGCGTGTCTTTAAAGCGCGCCTCCTCGGTCCAGGCCGGCCGGCCCATGACCTCGCAAAGGGCGTTCCATTCCCGGTCGCTGGCCACGGCGATGGTCACCCAGGCCAGCTCCCCCTGGCAGCGGTAGGCGTTGTGCGGGGCCATGAACTCGTGACGGTTGCCCTGGCGGCTCCGGATGCGGCCGTTCAGGGTGTAGTCCATGATGGCCTCGGGCACCAGACCGATCAGATTCTCCCACTGGGAAAGCTCGACGAACTGGCCCTCTCCGGTCCGCTGCCGGTAGCGGAGGGCGGCGAGCATGGCCAAGGCGCCGTGGTTGGCGGCCATGGGGTCTCCCCAGCTGATGTTGGTGGAGTGCGGGGGCCGGTCCGGATGGCCGGTGATGTGGGCCAGGCCGCTCATATAGACCTGGGGCCGGCCGTACATCTTGAGGTAGGAGAAGGGGCCGTTCGAACCCATCGGACTGAGCGAGACATAGATGATGTCCGGCTTGGCTTTTTTCACTTCTTCGTATCCCAGGCCGAATTTCTCCATGACCCCGGTCGAATAGTTCTCCATCATGGCGTCGCTGATCTTGATGATCTCCTTGGCCAGCTCCACGCCCCGCGCCTGGGTCAAGTCCAGGGTCACCCCCAGCTTGTTCCGGTTCAGCCAGCCGTGGTAGCCCGAACTGCTGGGCCCGGCCGCCGGGTTGCGGTCCGGAAAGGGCGGCAGGCCGCGCGTATGATCCATGCGCTTTCTGCTCTCGATCTTGATGACCCGAGCCCCCATGTCCGCCAGCAACCGGCCCAGGTGGGGAGCGGCCCAGACCCAGCCGAAATCGGCGATGGTGATTCCTTCGAGCGCCATTTTGCTCATTGCCTTTTCCCTCCGGCTAAATGACCCCGGCCTGGACGAACCGGATGATGTCCGCCCGGCTGTATCCCAGGCGTTCGTGATAGATCATGAGGTTGTGCTCGCCGAGCAGGGGGGCGCGGCGCACGATTCGCCAGGGCGTCTTGGAAAACGTGTAGGGCGCGCCGGGATAAACGGCCGGTCCGATCACCGGGTGGTCGATGGTCACGAAATATCCTCGACTCGCCAAATGCGGCGAACGCACCACGTCCTCGGCCGTGTAAGCCGGCCCGACCGGCACGCCGGCGGCCTGGGCCATCTGGAAAATCTCCTCCATGGTGTACTGCCGCGACCATTCCATCAGCATGACGGCCAGGCCGTCCACGTACTCAGCCCGCTTGAAACGGTCGCTGAACAGCTCGTCCTTGGCCCATTCCGGGTCGCCCATGACCTTGACAAAGGCGTCGAACTCGCGGTCCTCGACGCACATGAGGAAGACCCAGCCGTCGCTCGCCGGCAAGGGCATGATGGGCATCATGATCGGGATGGTCACCCCGCCCATTTCGTTCTGGGTGAAGGTCCAGTGCTCGATGACCGCCTCGTATTGTCCGGCCATGACTTCCTGGAGGGAGATGTCCACGTGCTGCCCCTCGCCCAGATGGTCGCGGGCGAACAGGGCGGTCAGGCTGGCCACCGCGCCGGCCGCTCCGCCGGCGAACTGCGTCTGCCTGCCGCCGGCCTTGATGGGCGTCGGCACCGGCTCCTGGATGGTCGTGGTGCTGATGAACCCGAACCCTCCGCCTTGGTACACGTTCAGCTCGTAGGCCTTGTAGTCGCTGTGCGGGCCGTTTTGGCCGAAGGGCGTGATCGAGGTCATGATCAGCGCTTGGTTGATTTTTTCCAACGCCTCGTAGGTCAGGCCCAGGTCCTTCATGCGCCGGGGCGGGTTATTTTCGACAAGGACGTCGGCCCGGGCGGCGAGTTCTAGAAAAAGGTCCCGTCCTTTGACCGTCTCGACGTCGAGGGTCACGCCGAGCTTGTTCGTGTTCAGGTAGGCGAACAGACCGGACCGTTCGAGGCCGGGTTCGTCGCCGGCATAAGGCTCCCGCCGCCGGGCATCGTCCCCCAGGCCCGGCCGCTCCACCTTGATCACCTCTGCGCCCAGGTCTGCCAGCAGTTTGCCGCAGTAGGGCGCAGAGACCAGGTTTCCAAATTCGATCACTTTCAGGCCCGCCAGCGCCTGTTCAGGCATAGGCCGCCTCCTTCAGGCCGTGATGGTCCAGCCAGATACGTCTTTTGCATGTTGGAAGAAAAGGGCCGGCCCCACGGCCGGTTAGGACCATTGTATGCCCAGGGCAGGGGATGTCAAGGGGCGGGGAAGAAATGATGAATGAGGAAAGATGAATGATGAATCCCGGCTCGAAATTCTTCTCTTCCACTCATCACTCATCACTCATCATTCATCATTCCTACTACGCGGTTTCGGCCAACTTCTGGCGGAGCACGGTCTTGAGCACCTTGCCCGGACCACTGACCGGGATTTGGTCCATGAAAATGACCTCGCGGACCTTCTTGTATCGGGCGATCTTTGGATTGGTGAAATCCATGATCTCCTTAGCGGTAACCGCGCAGCCCGCCTTGACCTGGACAAAGGCGACCGGCACCTCGCCCGCGGCCTCGTCCGGCCGGCCGACCACGGCGCACTGCTGCACGGCCGGGTGCTCGAAAATGATCTCCTCGATTTCCCGCGGGTACACGTTGTACCCCTTGTAGATGATCATGTCCTTCTTGCGGCCGGTGATGTAGAAGAAGCCGTCCTCGTCCTCCCGGCCGATGTCTCCGGTGAGCAACCAGCCGTCTTTGAGGACTTTGGCCGTTTCCTCAGGCCGGTTCAGGTACCCGACCATGACCTGCGGTCCCTTGATGCAGATTTCGCCCTCCTGGCCGGGAGCCAGGTCATCGCCCGTGACCAGATCAATGGTCTTCAGCTCGGTGTCGAAGGTGGGCAGACCGACCGAGCCGATGCGGATGCGGGCGCGGTCGGGCGGGTTGGCCGTGGCGCCCATGGTGCACTCGGTCAGGCCGTAAGCCTCGCAGACCGCGCCGGAGAAGGCCTCGAGCATCTCCTCGAGCACGGGCACGGGCAGGGGCGCGGCGCCGGAAGCGGCGAACTTGACGCCGCTGAGGTCGTAGCGGGCAAAGTCCGGGTGATGGACCAGCGGGATGTACAGTTGGGGCGCCCCGCCCAGGACGGTGACGCCGTACTTGACCACGGCCTCGAGAAAGGTCTCGGGTTCGAAGCGGCGGAAGACGACCATGGTCGCGCCGGTATAGACCAGGTTGTTCAGGTAGCGGATCGAACCCAGGGCGTGGTACCAGGGGGAGACGACCAAGGCGACCTCGTGGTCGAAGGCGGTCAGCCGATCCTTGACCGGGTCGACGCCGGCGGGCCAGATCGGCGTCAGCCGGCCGCCGCGCATGGCCACCTGGGCGCCGTTGAGCCAGTGCGCCACCTGAAGGGAGTTGGCCACCACGTTGGCGTGGGTGAGCATGACCCCCTTGGGCAGGCCGGTGGTGCCGCCGGTGAAGGAGATGTGGGCCAAGTCCCTGGCCGGGTCGATTTCCGGCAGCGGCAAAGCGCCATGCCGCGTTCTCATGAGTTCGACCATGTCCAGGCCGGCCGTGGCCGTCCGCGCCTGTTCCTCGAGCAGCGAGGTCAGCGGTCCCCGGCAGTCGGCCAGGCTGGTGGTGATCACCCGCCGGACTCGGGTCTCGGCCAGGACGGGCTGGATGTCGGCATACTGTTCGTCCAGGGTGACCAGGGCCGCGGCCTCGGTGTCGCCGAGCTGGAAGGCGGCCTCCCGGGATGAGAGCAGGGGACTAAGCGGGGTGAAGGTGGCGCCGGTCTTGAGCAGCCCATAGTAGGCGATGGCGAACTGAGGGCAGTTGGGCAGATGCAGGGCCACGCGGTCTCCCGCCCCGATACCCTCGGCCAGAAGGGCCAGGGCGAAACGGTCGCTGAGCGTCCTTAGCTCGCCGTAGGTGAACTCCAACCCGCCGTAGATGAGGGCGATGCGGTGGGGCACGCGGCTCGCCGTCTGGTCGAGCAGCTCGTAAACAGGCAGGGAAGGGTAATTCAAACTGCGGGGCCAGCTCTCGGGCCAGCAGGCGAAATTCTTGGCCATCTTTTTCCCTTGCTACGTCACCTTTTTCTTATAGATTCTCCGGCGTTTATGCAACTCGTAGGGGGCGTAATGGTGGATGCCCAGGACCAGGGTGTTCGTCTCGAGCATCGGGCTGGACTCGCCCTCCCTAAATCCTTTCTCCATGGCCGTGGTGACTAAATCCGAGACCATGAGGGGCATCACGCCTTTGAACCTGTATCTCGGCTTCACGGCCACCAGGTAAAAATCCAGCGTTTCCTGCCGAGTTTTCAGCGCCCTCAGGATGTGGAACCATCCAAACGGCAGCAGCCGGCCCCTGGCCTTTTGGAAGCCCCGGGACAGGCTGGGCATGGCGATGAAGAAACCGACCATCTCGTTCTGACGGTTGACGGCTACCCGGAGGTATTGCAGGTCCAGGAAGGAAATGTATTTCTTGGTGTAATACCGCTTCTGGTCTTCGTCGAGCGGGGTGGTGCCGTAGATGCCCGCGTAGGCCTCGTTGATCAGATCGAAAAGCTCGCCGGCCCGGGTGAGGGCCTCCTTCATGTTTTTGAAATCCAGCAACCGCACCTCGCCGCGCTTCTTGATTTTATCCAACAAAGCCAGGACCCTGGGGCCATAGCCCTCCTCCACCGGAAAATGGCTGAGGAACTCGACGTAATCGATCTCTTTTTCGAATCCGTACCGTTCCACGAACCCGGGATAGTAAGGCGGGTTGTAGTACACGGAGATGGTCGGCAACCGGTCGAAACCTTCCACCAGCATGCCCTGGTGGTCCAGGTCGGTGAAGCCATGGGGGCCGGTCATCGTTTCCATGCCCCGCTCTCTGGCCCATTCCTCCACAGCCTTGAGCAACGCCTCGGCCACCTCGTAATCCTCCACGGTCTCGAACCATCCGAAGCGCATGTTCTTGGTCTGGTATTTTTCATTGGCGATGTGGCTCAGGATGGCGGCCACGCAGCCGACAGGCTTCCGGTTGCGGTAGGCCATAAACAACCGGGCCTCGGCCTGGTGGAAGGCCGGGTTTTTCTTCGGATTGAAAGTGTCCAGCTCATCTTGAATGAGCGGCGGCACCCAATAGGGATTCCCCCGGTAAAGCTTGAAGGGCAGCCGCACAAAGGCCCGCCGCTGCCAGGCAGTTTTCACCGTTCGGATTTCAACCCTCATCACTCACCCGGTGGTTCGGCCACGGCCGGACGCGTTTTCCGCCTCGCGCACCCGACTGCTGGGACGGCGAGTTTTTATTAAATATCGCAACCTGTGAACCCGGCGGGTGCTTCTGACTTGATTCCGAGTCTGACCTCTGCGGGGTATCCTTCCCGGACGCCCCACGCCGGGCAGCTTGTCGCTGGAGGGCCATTGTACCAGGATGGCCGAGGAGATCAAGAAAAACGTTGGGCGGCCGTTGCCTCTTGCTTTCAACTTGCGGGTATGATAGGGTCAAATTCAGCACGAATTCACGGACATCACCGGCATCGGGAAGCGAGGTCGCGCATGGCTGGCGTAAACAAGGTCATCCTAGTGGGCAACCTGGGGCAGGACCCCGAGATCCGCTACACCCAGAACGGCACCGCGGTCTGCAACTTCACCCTGGCCACGACCGAGACCTACACTCCCCGGGACGGCCAACAGCGCGAGGAACGGACCGAGTGGCACCGCATCGTGGCCTGGGCGCGGCTGGCCGAGATCTGTGGCGAGTACCTCGCCAAGGGGAAACAGGTCTACATCGAAGGCCGGTTGCAGACTCGATCGTGGGAAGATCGGGAAGGCAACAAGCGCACCACCACCGAGATCGTGGCCACCCAGATGCAGATGCTCGGCGCCGCCCCCCAGCAGGGCGCGCGTCCGGCCTCCCAGGCACATCCTCGCGAGGACAAGCCGCCATCCGGCCGGCGCGATGTTTCCCATGACGACGATGGTTCCGGCGAGTCGCCTTCCTCCAGCGGATCGGACCGCCCGGCCCCGGATGACGACATCCCCTTCTGAGACCGCTGCAAAACCTCGGCTTGCGGCCGAAGTCGCACGCCAGCTTCGAATCGAAGTTCTCGATTTTGTCTCGGAGTCCTATGTAAGCCGAACGGAGACCGTTGCAAAACATAGGAAGCCGCGACGAAGTTTTGCAATGGTCTCGGGCTATTCCCCGGTCAGCAGGCTTTCCAGGGCGAGAAGCACTTCGGGGGAGTTGAGGTAATTGTTCAGGGTCTTCTGGTAGTCGAGCCAGGCGATCCACATGCCCAGCCATTCGCGGTTGTGCCAGAACGGCTTTTCCTTGTCGCGCAGTCCGTCCAGAGCGGACAGGAAATCCTGATAATCTTCCTCGCAGCCGGAGCAGAGGCAGAACGTCACCCCGGCGCGCATGAGGCGGCGGGTGGGTTCCCCGTGCGCCCCGCACTTGGCGCATTTAGCGGCGCAGTGGTTACAGTGGAACCGTTCTTTAAAAGCTTCCAGCTTCCGGACCTGTTCGAGTTTCAGCTTGCGCTTTTTCTGGCCCTGAAGGTCGATGACATCGGCCACGGCCACCACCTCCCCCCGCTGTCGCGGCTGGGCAAATCGCCGGCCACATCCATCCCCGGACCCGCTTAGGCCGCGAAAGCGCACCCGCCAGCCGAAACGAGTATACCACACCCGGCTCAAAGAGCCAAACCGGTTCACTACCCGGCCGAAACACTGTGATAGCCGTTGTAACGCGTTTCCAGAATCTGCCGGGCACCGGCGATGCTGTATTTCTCCCTCTTGAGCAGGTCCTTGATCTCCATGATCCGCTTCACCACGGCCTCGTCGTACCTGCGCTGATGGCCGGAGGTTCGCTCGGGCCGCAGATAGCCGTTGAACTCCCCCTCCCAGTAGCGGATGGTGTGCACCGGCACCTTGATCAGGTCCGACACCTCCCCGATGGTCAACCGGTCCTTCTTGATCAACATGGCACGCGCCTCCTTCCTTGGTCAGTGCTTGCCATGAAGGGGGAGCAAAGAGTGGACCAATCTTTTTATTTCTCTAACATATTGAAATAGAATATTATTTTTGAGAATATCCAGGGGCCCTTTCAAGAAAGCTCAAGCCGTAGGCAAGATTTTCCGCCAAAACGGGTTCAACTTTTCCTCGCCGGACCGAAGGAGCCGGATCGTGCCTCTGCCCGATTCTCGCTTGTCCACCGGCCTGGAAGTGTGTACAATGTTCCTTAGCGGGAGTAAACTTAAGTAAGGAAAACGCCCGAATGCAGAGCAAACGCTGAAGTATGCTCTGTGAGGGCTTCATTTTTTCCGAGGGAGAGTGAAGAGTGAAACCTGTTTATCTTGTCGGCACCGGGGCGTATCTGCCCGAAAAGGTATTGACCAATTTCGATCTGGAGCGAACCTTGGACACATCGGACGAATGGATCGTCACGCGGACGGGCATCCGGGAAAGACGGGTGGCCGCCCCGGACCAGGCCGCCTCGGACTTGGCCCTGCCGGCCTGCCGCGACGCCCTCGAAATGGCCGGCCTTCAGCCTGACGACGTGGACGTCATCCTCCTGGCCACCATCACTCCGGACACCCACTGCCCGGCCGGCGCCAACTGGCTCCAGGCCAAGCTGAACGCCCCCCGCGCCCTGACCTTCGACGTTACCGCCGCCTGTTGCGGCTTCATCTTCGGCCTGCACGTGGCCGACAAGTACCTGCAGGCCGGCTTCTGCCGCAACGTCCTGGTCGTCGCCTCCGAGGTCCTGACCCGCGCCACGGATTGGACCGACCGTTCCTCCTGCATCCTGTGGGGGGACGGAGCCGGGGCAGCCGTTCTTTCTATCGAATCGCGGGGTTCGGCCCACGAGATGCTCTCGGTGCATGCCCATACCGACGGATCGCAAGGCGACAACCTGCTCCTGCCCGGCGGCGGATCCAGGGTCACGCCCATCTCTCACGAGAGCGTGGACCAGAAGCGCCATACAATCAAACTGATCGAGGCCGCGGCTTCTCTGCGGGTGGCAGTGAAATATTTTGCGGAAAGCGTTCAGGAGGCGCTCGATGTCAATCGGGTTGCGATGGAGGATATCGCCTGGTTCATCCCCCACCAGGCCAACATCCGCATTATCCAGGCTCTGGCCAAGCGCCTGGGGGTGGGCATGGACCGTTTTTACATGACCATCGACAGGTACGGCAACATCTCCTCGGCCTCCTGTGCCATCGCCTTGGACGAGGCGGCCCGGACCGGGGCGCTCAGGCCCGGGGACCTTGTCTGCCTGACCGCCTTTGGCGGGGGGTTGACCTGGGCCAGCGCTCTGGTGCGCTGGTAAGGGCGGTTTTCCTTACAACCCTTCCTTTTTGTAGCGCCGCATCAGCTCCAGGTAGGTCTGGGGGCCGGCTTCCAACCGGCGGCGGTGGCGGGAGGAAATCTCCCCCTTGATCTCGGCCGGCACGCCCATCACCAGCGAACCGTCCGGAATTTTCATGCCCGGGCTGACCAGGCTGCCGGCGCCGACGATGCAGAAGCTGCCCACCTGGGCGTCGTCCAGGATGGTGGCGTTGTTGCCGACCAGGGTGTTATGGCCGACGGACCGGCCGTGCATGACCACGCCATGGCCCAGGGTGACGTTATCGCCGATGTCCAGAGGGGCTCCGGTGTGAACCACGCTGTTGTCCTCGATCATGGTGTTCGAACCGATACGAATGGGCGCGAAATCCCCCCGAACCACGGCCCCGGGCCAGATACCCGTGTTTTCCCCGAGCACCACGTCCCCGATCACGTAGGCCGCCTCGCTGACAAAGGAGGATGCGGGCACCTGCGGCGTCTTGCCTTCAAAAGTCTTGATCATCTCGCGCTCCATGAGGACCGGCATCGGTCCGTCCGCCCAGGGACCGCAGCAGGCGCTCGCCGGGCATTCGGCGGGTGCAGACCGGACAGCGGCCGCAGTTGAAGGCCCGGCTTGGGTTCTCCCAACAGACCCGCAGGGTGTCCAAGACCGCTTCGTTGGCCAGGATGGTTTCCATCATCTCCCGGCTGGGCGCCTCCGCCCCATCGGCGCAGAGGTCGAGGCCGCCGGCTTTCAGCCCGGACACCAGTCCGCCCGAACCTGCATCCAGGCCGAACAGGCCGCCGGGCAGATACAGCCGGGAAAGCCGCCCGGACAGCGCCAACCCCCCGGCCAGCGAAACGAATCCGCGTTCGATTCCATAACGCCACTCCCGGTTCCGATAAAGGCCCCCGACATTCGTTTCCACCTCCACCGTTTCCTTTTCGAGCTCCGCGGCTGTGTGTCGGGTAAACATCGGACCGCGCCTGCGGTTCGGGGACGGCAAGCGGGAAGGTTCGGTCTCGTCCGTCACCAAGACCAGGGCCTGAATCTCGGGCAGATGGCGGACGAGACAAAAAAGGGATTCCATTCCGCCGTCAAACAGGGCGCCGGCCTCGGTCGGCGTCGCGGCGGGTCTGCCTTGAATGAAGGGAGGCGCGTTTAGGATCGGGACCCCTGTCTCTACCTCGACGCACGACATCATCGGGTCCAAGGCCTTCAGGGCCCCCTGGACCTTGGGCATTCCTTCGAGCATGGGGGCGGAGACCGGGCCATCGAGACGCAGCCCCTCGGCCCGCTCCATGGCCAGGGGCAGGGCCGCCAGGAGAAAGGCGTCCCCGGGCGCCGAACAGGCCGCTCCCCGCCAGCGGAAGAAGACCTCCTCGCTCCGGCCGTTCGCGACGATGCGGGCTCGTATCTCCTGGCGGTTCCGGGTCGACGGGTTCCTAACAACGTGCACGCGGATCATGAGTTTCTCTCGATTTTGGGCCAACGTCCGGCCTCATAAAACGGGGTCCACGCCTGGGCCGGTTGAGGAGGATCCGGGCCCGCCGGTCGGCTCGAGCTTGAACCTCAGCCGAAGTACGCCCTCTTGGTGACTGGCCGAGAGGAGCCGGAAGGCGCCGATCTGTCCGGTGGAGGCCACGTGAGGTCCGACGCACGGGCAGGCGTCGTAGTTGCCGATGGAAACGATGCGGATGCTCTCGCCGGCTTCCTCGGGCAGCCGGTCCAGGCGGAAGAGCCGTTCCGCTTCGACGCGGCTGAGGAAGCGCTCGGTCACCGGCAGGTCGGCCTGGATGACGGCGTTGACCCGCCTTTCGATTTCGGCCGTTTCTTCGCCGGTCAGGGCCCGTCCGAACCGATAATCGCACTTGGACTTCTTCTTTTCGATGTGGGCGCTGAAACATCGGCCGCAGCCCAGCATCCGGTCCATGGTCTGGTTCAGGATGTGTTCGGCCGAGTGCATCCGCGGATCATAGCTTTTCCTTGACTTCATACCGGTTTCCGTCGAAATCCTGGATAAAGACGACCACGGCCTCTCCACGCGGAGCCTGGATGACCGCCAGACCGGCCGAGCGGCAGCGATCGAGGAAAGCCTGCCGGTTTTCCACTTCGAGGCAAAGATGGACGATGGACGGCGCGGGCGGCGGGGCGGCATCCGAGACGAAGACCTCGACGGACAGGTTCCCGCCGCGGTAGGTGACGATGTCCCATGGCTCCGCCCGGCCGAACAGGGTCAGGGCCAGGCCCGGCTCCACGGACGAGACCTTAACCCTCTCGAGGCCAAGAATCCCGGTGAAAAAACGGTCCGCGTTCTCGAAGGAGCGCGAAGGGAAAGCAATGTGATTGAAAGTCAGCATCGTCCTAAAAGCCTCGGTACGCCTGTCTATTTCGAGCGAAAATGGGGTCAGGAACCTTTTTCCCGCGTGTAATGGCCTAAATTCAAAATAAATGCAGATTTCAGTTTCAATGCACTTCGTGTTTGAACAGAAAAAGGTCCCTGACCCCTTTTCCCCAGTTGACCACGATCAACTCCTTATTCATAGTTCTTTTTTCTATTTGAAATATGCCTTGATATCCACCAGACGATCAAACCGACGAAGGCGATGGCGATAATCAGATCAAATCTATGAAAATAAACCCCCAGCTCATCCCAATTCTCGCCCAAAATCAAACCGGCCCAGGCCAGAAAACATGACCAGAGCACAGAGCCCAAGAAAGTGTAAAAACAAAATTTTTTAAAATTCATCCGGGAAATGCCGGCCGGCAAAGAAATGAAGGTTCTGATTATCGGCATTAACCGGCTGAAAAAAACCGTAAACTGGCCGTATTTTTGAAACCAGCGATCGGCCCAGGCCAAATCATGGGCCGAAATTAAAATATATTTCCCATACCTGGCAACGAGTTCCCGACGACCCCAGTAACCAACGGCGTAGGCAGCCACTGAACCTATTAAGTTGCCGACCGCCCCCCAGACGATCACTTTCCAAAAAATTAACTTACCTTCCCAGACCAAGAAGCCGGCGAAAGGCATTATTATTTCCGAAGGCACAGGCAAACAAGCGCTTTCTAAAGCCATAAGAAACGTTATCCCCGGATAACCAGCCGACAAGATAATGTATTTGATGATAGAACTTAACCAAACTAGAATATTTGTGATCATCCGAGTCTGCTCTGCTAATTAGCCCCTCTAAAGCGGGAAGCCAACGAAGATCTATTTCGGCCCCCGCACTGCCGCCAGGTAGTCAACGATGCGCCCGGCGTCCTCTTCCGGGATACCGCCCCGGATCTTTTTTATTGCGGCGTTCTGTCTCATGCGAGCGACGGTGATCTGCCATTCTTCCCTGGTCTTGTTCTTGGAAAGAGGGCGATCGATGCCGTGACACATCGAGCAGTGCTGTTCGAACAAGGCCTTGCTTTTCGCCTGCTCGTCATTAACGTCCCCGGCGGCTGCGGCCGCTCCGATCAGCAGGGCCGCGGCCAAGCTGGTCAGACCGAGCATCGTCCCGAGCCTCAAAAGACACCTCCGCACGGGATAAAGGATCGCATGGATGAGTCTATCCAACCATGATACCGCCGCGGACCTGCTCCGGCCAGGGTCCGAACGAATCCCGTCTAAAAAATGACCTGCTCTTCCTCGAGAATCTTGATCTCTTCCGCGGTCATGCCCAGGAGTTCTTGAAAGACGTAGGCGTTGTCTTCGCCGAGCAGCGGGGAGTGGCGCCGGATTTCGGCCGGCGTCTCGGACAGGCGCCAGGGAACGTTGACCACCCAGTCCGGGCCGATGACGGGGTGATCCACCTGGATCATGGCCCGCCGGGCCGTAAGATGCGGGTCCTTATACAGGTCCTCGCTGCTCATGGAAGGCGTGGCGGCCACGCCGGCGGCCTGGAGCGCGTCCATGGCCTCCCGCTCGGTGCGCTTTCTTGTCCAGCCGCTGATGACGCCGTCCAGCTCTTCGCGGTGCGCCCGGCGGCCTTTGGCCTCGGCGAAGCGCGGATCGTCGGGCAGGTCCGGGCGGCCCAGCACGCCGCACAAGGCCCGCCATTCCTCGTAATCGGCCACGGCGATGCTGATCCACCGGTCCTGCCCCTGGCAAGGATAGCAGTCGTGCGGAAACATGAGGTCGTCTTGATTTCCGTGCCGCGTCGGCACGAGGCCGTTCATGATGTACTCGAGGAGCTGGTCCCCGATGAGCACGGCGATGGATTCCTGGGAGGCCATGTCGATGTACTGGCCCTTGCCCGTGCGCTGCCGGTAGACGAGGGCGGCCAGGATGGCAAAGGCCGAGGTGTTGGCGCTGCGCAGGTCGATGGCCCCCATGAAATTGCTCGGTGGCCAGTCTTCGTAGCCGGTGATGTAGCACAGGCCGGCCATGGCGGCGAAGGTCGGGGCATAGCCCACGTACTCCCGTTCCGGTCCAACCTGGCCGCAGGAGGAGGAGGACAGGTAAATGAGGTCCGGCTTGATGCGGCTGAGGACCTCATAGCCCAGCCCCAGGCGGGGGACGACGCCCGGCCTCATGTTTTCGACCACCACGTCGCTCAGCCCGGCCAGCCGTTTGGCGATTTCGATGGCGCGGGGCTGGGAGAGGTTGAGCGTCACGCTGCGTTTGTTCAAGTTGAGGTTGTCAAAGACCGGGGATTCGTTCGGTCCGGAAAAGACTCGGCCGGTGCTGAAGGCCAACATGCGGGCGTGGTCCACCCGGCGGCGGCTTTCCACCTTGATGACCTCGGCGCCGAGGAAGCCCAGGAGGCAGGTGGCGTAGGGGCCGGCCCAGGCCGAGGTGAACTCGGTGATGCGTACGCCGGAGAGCGGTCCGCGATTTTGGGCGCGTTCGTCCATGTCAGATGATCCCTTGCGACTTAAGCCGCTGAAGCTCTTCCTGGGAGAGGCCCAGTCGGTCTTGGAAAATATCGTGGTTGTGCTGACCCAGGAGAGGCGCGGGTCGTTCGAGACGCCATGGGGTTTCGGAGAACCGATAGGGGGAGGATGGAAATTTGTCCAGGCGGCCGATGGCCGGATGGGTCATGGGAACGAAGAACTCGCGGGCCTTGAGCTGCTCGGAACGGACGACGTCCTCGGCCGAGTTGGCCGGAGCGATGGGAACGCTCAAGGCCTGGCCCTGGCGAAAAATTTCATCCTTGGTGTGATCTTTCATCCAGTCGATCAGATGCTGGTTGACTTCGTCGGCGTGGTCACTGCGGGTGGCGGGGCGCTGGCACCATTCTTCCTTGGACCAGTCCGGGTCGCCGATGAGGGTCATGAGGGAGCGGAACTGGTGTTCTTCCGGCGTTACCAGGACCACGTGGCCGTCCAGGCAGGGCAGCGTCCCTCCCCCGGACCGCCTCTGCCGGTCGCCCATGCGCGTGACGACCACGCCGTCGTTGGCATAGGTGACGCTCTCCACGCGCTGCATGGACATGAGGGCTTCCTGCTTGGACAGCTCGATGAATTGGCCCTTGCCGGTGAGACCCTTCCAGAAGATCGCGGCCAGCACGGCCACGGCGGCCACCAACCCGGCGTCGCCGTCGCAGCTGTGCCCGCCCATTTTGACCGGCGGGCGCTTATCGTCCAGGGCCACGATGGGCAGGAGGTAGGCCTGGCCGCTGGCATGAGCCAGGTTGAGCTGATAGGCCTTGTACTGCTTGTGGGGACCGCTCAGGCCGAAGGGGGTGATGGAGATCATGATCAGGCCTTGGTTGTCGGACTTGAGCGTCTCGTATGAAAGCCCGAGCCGCTCCATCTCCCCGACAGGCCGGTCCTCGATCAACACGTCAGTTTCGTGGGCCAGCTTCAGAAAAATCTCCCGCCCCGCGGGCTTTGCCGGGTCCAGCGTCACGCCGAGCTTGTTCGTGTTCAGATAGGCGAACAGGCCGCTTTTCTCCGGGTGAGGAACGTGGTCGGGAAACGGCGGGCGCTCCCGGGACTCGTCACCTCGGCCCGGACGCTCGACCTTGATCGTCTCGGCGCCCAGGTCGGCCAAGAGTTTGCCCAGGTAGGGCCCGCTCACCCCCGTCGCGTATTCCAACACCCGGATCCCGTCCAGGGCCTTGTCTTTCATGCCTCGGCTCTCCTTTATGAGGTCGGCCCGGCCAAAACACCCGCACCCTTCCCGGGTTCTCGAAGCTTGGCCAACCGTCTCGGCGGAGTATGGTGAAAACCGAAGACCGTGTCAAGCCCTGGGGCCGTTAGAATTCGGCCTTGCCTGTGCGAGCGGATTTTCAACAGGCTGAGGCATAAAAGGCGCCGCGCTCAGCCCTTCGTCTTTCTATCATCATGGGGGCCGATCCAGGTCCTTTTATATCCTGATCCTGGAAAAGGCGGGCGGCCTCGCCACCTTCACCCGAAACCGGCCATACGCGCTGCCTGTCCTTGACAGGCGCAAACAATCACATATAATGTTAGTGGGTATAAATTTACCATGACCGCCGAGCCCAAAAGGCCGCGGACCCGGCTTCCCGGCCAGGAAAGAAAAAAACTGATCCTGAGGTGCGCCGCGACGGTCTTTGCCCGGTCCAACTTCCGGGCGGCCAAGGTGGCCGAGATCGCACGGGAGGCCGGCGTCTCCGAAGCCATGCTCTATAAACACTTCCCCTCGAAGAAGGCCATCTTTCTGGAGGTCTTGGAGCACATGTCCCGTAGGATTCTGGTCTTTTGGGAAGAGATCGCCCGGCAGGAGCCCGACGCCTTGGAGGTGCTGCGGAAGATGTGCCTCGTCTATTATGAACGGATGGTCAGGCACCCCCAGGAGTTGAAGGTGCAATTCCAGGCGGTGTCCGAGGTGGACGATGAAGAGATCGCGAAGCGGCTGCAAAAAGACCACCGCAGCTACTTGTCCTTCATCCGGAAAGTGCTCCGCAGAGGCGTCAAGGAAGGCGTGATCCGCCCGGATGTCCCGGTGGCGGCCATGGCGTTTTTATTTAACGGCGGCGGAATCATGATGAACATGATGCGGCTGCTCGGCTTTGAGAAGGAATTCAACCAGGCCGTGGTGAAACAGTTGGCCGACTATTTCGTCGAGTCCATCCGGGCATAATTTTTTTTAGTCTTTATAGTAAGTTATTGCTTACTTACTATACGGCTCGCGCGGACGGCCGGAAAGCAAGGCCGCGCCGATCCCTCCATGAAACCCCTGCCAGAAGGAGGCGGAAAATGGCTTACCTGGACAACGTGGATATCCGCGCCCTCAAGGAACTCTTAAATAAAGGCTGGATGACCCATGACGCCATGTGGTTCTACCACTGTCTGAAAGAAACCGGCATCGAGACGACCAACAGAGTCAATCTCGCCGCGGTCAAGGCCATGACCGGCATCGAGATTCAAAGAATGAAGCGGTTCCTCGGCCTGCCGCCGGAGCAAGGTCTGAAAAGCTTTGCAGAGCTCAAATCCTTCTTTGAAAAGACCGTGGACGCGGTCATGCCCAAGTTCATGAAGTTCAGCTGCAGTTTCCTGGAACCGGACACGATCCATGTCACCTGGCAAAGCGGGGATTGTTTCGCTTACAAAGGGATCAAAGGACTGGACGTCATCGACCGATACATCTGCGGCGTCATGCCTCGGGTGGAGACCTGGTTCGACGGCCTGGGCTTGACCTACACGGCCACGCCGCCCATGACGGGATGCCTGATGCACGCCCAGGGGGAATGCTGGCGAAGGTATTGTTTCAAATTCTGAAAAATCTCAGACACTTACAAGAGAATAAGTAGGTTATAGAGTTATAACAGCTTAGCCGTGGAAGCGGTTAGGATTCTGGGTGCCGGTTACCCAAGATCGAGCCCATCCTCGCGGTCGATCCCGTCGAGCCGATGCGGGATGTCCTCAATGGCCCTCTCTGGAATGTTCGGACAGGAGCGCTTCCTTATCCGGCTTCCGGAACGGACGATCGGCGGCCTGGCGCATGACGGCGACCCTTTCGGTCCAATCGAAAAAGACTCAAACAGCGGCTGTTCGCTTGGCTCCAAAATCACCAAGGGTCCACGTAAGATACGAATTCCACCTTCATCATCTAATACCAAGTTGCAATCAAAAAACACCATACGACAAAAAAAACCGTCACCCCTGCGAAAGCAGGGGTCCAGTCTTTTTCTTTCTATCGATCCCGTTATTCCTGGATTCCTGCTTCCTTAGAAAATAGAGCGAAATTTCGACCGCCGTCCGAATCAGCGGCCTTGGTGGTAAAGGCGACCGGCCGGTCGCCCCTACTCGGTCTGCAATGTCTAGCGAGATCCATTTTCATCCTTTCGCGGGTGCCACGCCCCCCAGGGCGGGGCATGAGAATTTCGCAGGAATGACGGGGAGAACGTCACGCTTGCCTGTATCGATAGTGTGCATTTGATTGCAACTTCGTATGATTTGACAGGAAGTCCATCCCCTGCTATGTTGCATGTGATCGAAGTCATTACCCCTTTTTCCACAGGAGGTCGAGCCATGACCAGTGCCAAATGCGGGGCAGGCATCCGACGTTTGACCCTTGCGTGCCTACTGGTCTTAGGAGGCGGAGTGTTCCTGGTTGTCCTTGGGTGCTCCACTGGTAGGAGTCCCATCGCTTCTAGGGCCTCCACCGCTCCGAGCGCATCCGATCAAACCGCCGCTCTGACCGAGCAGTCCATCAAATACAGCGACTTGGACGGGTTCGACCGCTCTCTGTCTCAAGCCTTGAAACAGAGCGCGCCCGGCGTGACGGTGCAGTTCGTCGCCCCCACCACGGTCAATGAAATTCCCACGCGCATGGACAAGTGGCTGGCCATGGTGGAAAAATACGGCGGCAAGGTGGAAGCGGCCCCGGACCCGGACTTCACCATTGCTTCCCGGGGACTGATCACCGACGTCGTTTCTCTGGTGATCGGCGCGTACAACCTGGCCAAGGAAAAAATCCTGTACGGCCCGAGCCAAGAGTACAACGCGACCGTCTATTACGACCAAGGGACAGGCCGCATCACCCGGGTCGTCTTCAGCCGGAAAAAGGCAGACTCCTCCACCTGATCCCGCTCATTTGCCCGCCGAGAGTCGGTCGATCATCTCCTTGGCGGCGCGGACTCCTTGCGGGTCTTCCCCGCCGGCGCTCACCGACAAGGCGCGGCGGAAATAGCCTAGCGCCTCGCCCTGGCGGTCCTGCTTGAGGTAAAGCCGGCCGAGACCCATGAGGTCCTGGGCCATGCCACGGCTCAAACCCAACTGCCTGTCCAGGGTGAACGCCTCTTCATAGTGGCCCTTGGCCTCGGTAAAAACCCCCAGCGCCGTCTTGGCGTCCGCCATCACCCGGAGGGCTCCGGCCGCTTGCTCCGAATCTTTCTGATCCCGGCCGATCTTGAGCCCCATGAGTCCGGCCTCGACCCCGGCCTGGGCGTTTCCCTCGAGCAAGGCGATTCGTCCCTTGAGCGTATAAATCCGCCCCTGAAGACGACAGTCCGGAACGGCGCAGAGCCGCAAAGCCTTGTCGGTCCAGTCTCGGGCCGTATCGAACCGGCCCTCGTCCCGGTAAACCAGGGCCTTGACCAGAGCCGCCCCGGCCTTGCGAGACGGCGCATAAGACACGTAGGTCGTCTCCAGCACCTCGTCGGCGGTGCGCAGGGCTTTCTCCGGTTGGCCCAACCGCCGATACACGGCCGCGATATTGACCAGGTGGATCGCGGTCAGGTCCACGTCTTCGACGGCCCGGCTGGCCTGAAGGGCTTGGGTGTACAGTTCGAGGGCTTGGGGGTACCGACCTTTGTCATAGGCGGCTTTGGCTTTTCGGGCCAGGGCGTCTTCCTTCTCGTGAAAGGCCGTAGGCATGTGCCGGCCTCCGCCGCAGCCAGCCAGGGCCGCAGCCAGCAGGACCAGCCAGGCCAGCGTCGCCCAAGCTTGTCCCAAAGTTGTAGGTTGGGTTGAGCGAAGCGAAACCCAACGATTTTGGTTGCCTCCGCGGTCTCTTGTAGGGGCGGGTTTGAAACCCGCCCGCGCGCGAGATTGCCACGTCGCTTCGCTCCTCGCAATGACAGTTTCATTTCGTTTTTCTTTATAACCGAGTCCTAGGTCAGTCATCGGCGTTCACTTTCAGCAATTTGTCGTCCGGGGATAGCGGTCCGGGCCGCAGGAGCCAGATACTCTGGCGCAGGGAGTCCATCATCTCCTGGGTGTCGCCCAGGAGAGCCCGGCTTTCCTCGAGGATGCCCGGCACGGCTGAGGAGGTGCGCTCGAGGGTCTCGGTCGTTTTACGCACGTTCTCCAGGGTCTGGTCCGCGGTCTTCATCATGGATTCCAGGTTACCGCGCATGGTCACCACGGTCTGGTCCACGTCCTGAACCGTGCCGTTGACGTTCTTGAGCAGCCCGTCCACCTGCCCGAGCACCTGGACGTTGATCTTGCTGCTCAGGGCTTCCAGCGAAACCCCTAGGCTCTTCACCGAATTCCCGATGGTGTCCATGTTCTTCCGGGTCGTTTCCGTCACGGTGGGGATGTCCGCCCGGAGATCGGCCACCAGTCCGTTCGTGTTCCTGAGTGCGCCTTTGAGGTCACCGTTCTGGTCGTTCAGGTCGCTGATGATCCCCTGGATGTCCTTTATGATGGGCATAATTTGGGCCTGAAGCTCATTGACTATGTCGGCGATCGCTCTTTCACGCTCGAAGGCGATGCGATCTCCAGTTTCCAACTGGCGTTCCTTGGGGGAGCCCAGGGAGAGGTCGATGATGCTGCCGCCGATGATGCCTTCCGACTTCAACGCGGCCTTGGAATCGGCTCGCACCCATTTCATGTGCCGGCGGTTGATCGACATGTCCACCACGACCTTGCCCAGATCGTCCATGGAGACCTGGGTCACCTTTCCGACCTTGAACCCCCGGACCTTGACCAGCAGCCCCTCGCTCAGACCGGTCCCGTTATCGGTCATGAAATAGATTTCGGTCTTGGGGGTAAAGAGGTCCTGCTGGAATCCGATAAAAACCAGCACGGCGACGATCCCCACGATGGCCACCAGAATGAACGTGCCCACCTTCTGCTCGATCCGGATAAATCGAGGGTCGCTTTCCGTCATGATATTCATGAAACCATACCCCTCCCTTGTTGTCTCAGGACCACATCGGCTTCGAGGTCTTGCAGCGCCTGTTCATCCGGGCTGATGTACACCGAGGTTCGGCCGGCCGACCCGGCGTGGAACTCCTGGGCCAGCTTAAGCACCCGGCTCGAAACCTCGGGAGAGAGCTGCTTGAGCGTCTCCTCGTAGACCATGAGTTCCGGGTCCATGAGCAGGGCCCGGACCAGGGCGATCAACTGTTTCTCGTGCACGGGCAGATCGCCCGGAAGCCGGGCCACGTAGGCGGCCAGCCCCTCCGGCTCGAACCCCAGGCGCGTCAGCAAGTCCGCCACCCGCGCCTCGATCTTTAGTGGCGGCACGCCCTTGTGGTACCACACCGGGAGCGCGATATTCTCCCACACCTTCAAGTTGCTGATGAGACCCCCCTCGCCGAAGATCAGCCCCACCCGCTGAAAAAGCCTCAGGGCTTCCTTCTCCGGTATCGTCCAGATGTCCTTCTCGAACAGGAAAATGCGCCCTTTTTCCGGCTGGAGTTGGCCGGCCAGGGCCTGGATCAGAACTTCCTTTTCGTATTCGGCCGCGGTCACGATCTTGCACACCGCGCCGGCTTCGACCTTAAAGGTCAGTCCCTCGAACGGACCGATGGCAACGTCCTCGAAACGGATCATCTCAGGGACACCACGGTGATGAGGCCGTCGAAGATGAAGATGAAAAACAGGCTCTGCATCACGGCCGTGGTCGTGGTTTGGGGGATTTCCGTGATGGAGTGGCGAACCCGCAGGCCGTGGTAACAGGACGCGCCGGAGATCAGCAATCCGAAGATAAACCCTTTAAGAGCCGAGACGCCGATTTCCTGGAAGGTCAGCACCTCGAAGACGTTCCTGAGCTGCTGGAGCAAGGGGACGTCGATGAGAACGGACGACAAGAGCAGCCCGCCGAAGATGGCCACGAACTGAAAATAAAAGGTGAGGAAGAAGACGGAGAGGGTGATGCCGAGAATCCGAGGCATGATGAGGTAGCCGATCGGGTCGATGCCCATGGACCTGAGGAAGCCGATCTCGCCATTGATCTTCATGGCGGCCAGTTCCGAGGTTACGGCCGAACTGCTGCGGGCGGTGATGATGATGGCCGCGATGAGCGGCCCCATCTCCCGGATCACGGTCCAGACGAGCACGCGCTGCAAGAGCGGCGTATGCAGACCGACGAAATGCGAGACCTGGGTGATGATCACGATCCCGATCAGGGCCGCGATGACCGCCACCTTGGACAGCGCCTCGATTCCGCTGAAATAAATCTGCCGGTGCACCACCTGGCGCACCGGCGCGAGATGCAAGGCCCCGAGATATCCCACCGCGATCCACAGCAGACCAAAGACCCCGACCGTATGGGTCCAGGCCCCCATGGTCTTCTCCCCCATTTTCTGGGTGCTGATCATCTGGAGGTTCACGTCACGGCCCCGCTTCCCCCCGGCGAACCCGCATCTTCATCCGCATCCCCTTCTGTCTCGTTCGGCTCACCATAACGAAAGCCCGGCGCCTTGACAAGGTGGTTTCGTTACCGCCCCGGCCTCTATTCGCGATAATTCCGGTTGGATATTGAAAGCAGAGTGCTCCTGAGAGACCGATGAAAAACACAGGATGCCGAGACGAAATCGAGGAGGGCGAAGATTGAAGCCGCAGGAATATTACTATATTTCGAGGACTTCGAGCTGAAGCCCGACAAAGAGTCCGGCCGGCAGCCGAAGTTTTGCATCGGTCTCTTTTCAGTCGAAGCGGTGTTCCAGCCAGGTCGGCAGAAGCAACTCGCGCCCCAACCTGAGAAAATACTCATCGGTCATGCCGGCGATGAAGTCGCGCACGATCTGAGGCGGAGAATGGCCCGCAAGGTATTCCGGGGCCATGTTCTTTAAAAATTCAGAGCAAATCGGACTGTCTTCCCGGCCGTTTTGAAGGTCTTGTAAAAGCCCCTCGAACAGCAGGTCGAACAGCCGCTCGATCTTGGGGCCCTGCGTCTTGACCCGCGGGTTGTAATAGATATGCTCCCGATTGAAGTCTTTCAGGGCGCCCAGGGCCTCGGCCACCTCGGGACTGAACCCCACCGCGCTGGACTCATAGCTGTTGTGTATCAGGTCGGAGACCAGGCGGTAAACGATCTGGCCGTTGGTCTCCCCCAAGAGGCGGGTCGAGGTCCGGGGCAGCTCGGAACGTTGGATGAGGTTCAGCCGGATGGCGTCCTCGATGTCCCGTCCCACGTAGCTGATGGTGTCGGCCAGCCGGACCACGCAGCCCTCGAAGGTCATGGGCAGAAGGTCCAGTTCCGGGCTTAGGACCTTTTCGGCGAACAGCCGGTCGAACTCGGGAAATGACCGCGCCGGAGCGCGGCTGAGGGAGGACATGTCCGCCTCGCCGTTGTGCGTTAGGATGCCGTCCAGCACCTGCAGGGAGAGGTTCAGACCCCGGCCCTTGCGCTCCACCCGCTCCAGGAAATGGACGCTGGCCGCTTCGTGCACGAAGTGACCGATGCCGTGCGCTTGGCAAAGTCGGGAGAGAAGAGCCTCCCCATCGTGGCCGAACGGGGGATGGCCCAGGTCGTGGCCCAGGGCCACCGCCTCGATGAGATCGGCGTTCAGGCCCAGGTGGCGGCCGATGGTGCGGGCGATGCGGGAGACAAGCTGCACGTGCAGGACCCGGTGCGAGACGTGATCGTCCTTGATCAGGTAAAAGACCTGGGTCTTGTCAATGTAGCGGGTATAAGCCAGGGAGTGCAGAATCCGGTCGGTGTCGATAGCGAACTGCTGGCGGTGGTCTTGAGTGGCGGTCGGGTCGGGCCGGCGGCGCACCGCCTCTCGGCTTAGCGTGGCCCGCGGGGAAAGAGACGTGACCTCCTCGTCGTCCAGTCGCTGCCGAAGCTCGGCCAGCCGTGCGTCCATCTCAGACATGCATCCATTATAATGAAAGACCGAAGGGCAGGCAACCGCCGGGCCGGGATGTGCAATATAAACGGAGGTCGGATTGGGTGCCATGGCCGCTTGTCGGCCATACCCTCACAACCGGCCCGGCCTGGGTAGGGGCACGTTGCAACGTGCCCCTACGCGAAAAATTCCTGGGGTGTGCGAGAAAAAAAGTCACGAGAAAAAAGGGGTCAGGAGCCTTTTTCAGAAAGTGATCCCCAACCGACTGCCTTAAGGTCATCTCCCATGACCGCCGTTTGAAAAAGGCTCCTGACCCCTTTTTTCCAGCAGAGCCGGCTTTGCTTGACAGCCTTGGGATTTGTCCTTATGCTTCAAGAGGTTTCCCAAGCCCGGGTGCGAAACCAAGCTAAAAAGCCGAAAAAACAAGGGAGGCTGACACCCATGAACCAGATCAAGATCATCGGCGGGGCCATCACCAAATTCGGACGGCACCTGGACCGCAACCTCAAGTCCCTGGTGGCCGAGGCGGTCACCGGGGCCCTGAAGGACGCGGGCATCACCAAGGAACAGCTTCAAGGCGCCTGGGTCGGCAACGCCTCCCAGGGCGTGCTGCAAGGCCAGGAAAGCATCCGCGGCCAGGTGGTGCTCAACCCCTTGGGAATCGTGGGCATCCCGGTCATTAACGTGGAGAACGCCTGCGCCTCCTCGGCCACGGCCCTCAACGGCGCCTGGGCCATGACCGCCCTCGGAGAAATCGACGTGGCCCTGGTGATCGGCATGGAAAAGATGTACTTCGAGGACCGCTCGAAGGTCTTCCCGGCCTTCACCGGTTGCATGGACGTGGAAATCCTGTCCCAGATCATGGCCGGCTTCAAAAAGGCCGAGGAGAAGATCGCACAGAGCCGCGAGGCCAGCGGCGAAGGCCCGAAGCAGAAATCCGGCCAGCGAACCGTGTTCATGGACGTGTACGCCATGGGCGCCCGGGCCCACATGGAGCGCTACGGCAGCACCCAGCGGCAGTTGGCCGCCATCTCCTCCAAGAACCACTTCCATTCCTCGATGAACCCCCTGGCCCAGTACCAGGACAAATTCACCATCGAGGAGGTGCTCAATGCGCCCGAGGTGGCCTTTCCCCTGACCCGGCCCATGTGCTCCCCCATCGGCGACGGCGCCGCAGCGGCCATCGTCTGCTCCGAGGCCTTTGCCAAGAAGATCGGCGCGCCCTTCAGTGTGGACATCGCCGCCTGCATGTTGGGCAGCGGCGAGGGTGGCCGGGAAAAAGGCGAGGGCACGTTGACCAAGCTGGCCCGGCGGGCTTATGAAAAGGCCGGGATCGGACCGGAGGACATCGACCTGGCCGAGGTCCACGACGCCACCGCCTTTGGCGAGCTTTCGGCCACGGAATCCCTCCTGTTCTGCCCCAAGGGCGAGGGTGGCCTGTGGGCCGAGGCCGGCCATTCCACCTTGGGCGGTAAGCTGCCGGTCAACGTCTCCGGCGGCCTCGAATCCCAGGGACATCCCATCGGCGCCACCGGCATCCGGCAGGTGGTCGAGCTTTTCTGGCACCTGACCGGACGGGCCGGCCAGCGGCAGGTGGAGGGAGCCCGGGTGGGGCTGGCCCAGAACGCCGGGGGAACGGTAGGCGGCGGCGAAGGCGCTTTGTCCGTGACCATCCTCAAGAAATAACCGGGTCCTCTGATAAAAACAAAGGGCGGGGAGGCTCCCCGCCCTTTCGATTTATTCCCTCGTTCCAAGGCTCTGCCCTGGAACGAGGAAAAGGGCGGGTTTCAAACCCGCCCTTCGCGTCTCACCGAGACAAGGTTGCCCCATTCCTTAAAGTGGAATGAAAGCTGCATTTAGGACCTGGATTCCGGGCGGTTCGCGAACCGCCCCTACCATTAAGAGGAAGGGCCGTCGGCCGGACGCCCTGGCGCGCTCCGTGGTCCGCGCCTTTTGTGCGCCTCCGGTGGCTTTTACCGGAACGCTAAACGATACGACCCAACCCTAGTTCTTCTCGAACCGCACCACGACCTCGGTGCCCATGGTCAGGATTTCCGGCTGTTCGGCCCGGCCCTGGTTCCGGGCGATTTCGAGGAAACCGGCGCTGCCGGGCAGGGCCAGGTACCGGCCCGGCGGCACGTCGGCGTAAGCCCGGGCCAGGCCTTCGAGGGCGACCGGGCCGGCGATCAGGACCAGGGGCCGGTCCTGGCAGAGGCGGTTGGGGATATTGGTGATCAGGTTGCCGAAGCGGTCCACGTACACCACCCGGCCGGTCGCGGTCTCCGGGGTGACGCGGGGGGCCAGGGCCGGCAGTCGCACCAGGTCCGGGGCCGGTGGGCCGACGCGGCTGAAGTCGAACCCCCGGGCCAGGTGGGCCGCGGCCGGAGCCAGGATGTCCCGGCCATGGAAGGTGCGGCTGATCTCGGGCAGGAACAGGTCCTTGTTTTCGAGGCGGCGGGCCTCCCAGTCGCGCGCCTCTTCCAAAAAATAGCTGAAGAGCCCATTGTCCGGTCCGACCAGGAAATGGTCCGGCGTGCGGATGGCCACCAGGGCGCGCTCCGTGCCCACGCCCGGGTCGACCACGGCCAGGTGGACCGTGCCGGGCGGGAAATAGGGCCGGGCCAGGAGCAGGGCAAACGCGGCCTGTTCCACGTTTCCGGGCGGCAGGTCGTGCGCCAGGTCCACCAGCCTTGCCTCGGGGCAGATGGCGAGCAGGACCCCCTTCATCACGCCCACATAGGGGTCTTTCAGGCCGAAATCCGTGGTCAGGGTGATGATGGGCATGGCGCTCCCCAGATGGAGAATAGAATCTTTATACGGCATCCGGCCTCGACCGTCCATCGGCATTCAAGGAAAATTGGAAGCGGGCAGGGCGGGTCCTCCGCGGGTCTGGTAGCGGTGGTTCGCGAACCGCCCTTACCAAGACCATGGTCTGTAAAGGCTGGAGGCATGTGGGGGCGACCGGCCGGTCGCCCGCGCCGCCTTGGTTTCCAAGCCTGTCCGGAGCGCGTCCGGCCGCGGCCCTTGGGGGCCGGGGGAAAAGGTTGACAACGCTTCCCATAAATGAAATATACTTCCCAACGTTCGTTTAACGAACACCCTCGAGGAGATACCGATGACAGAGGCAGTAATCGTCAGCGGCGCGCGCACGGCCGTCGGCCGGTTCGGGGGCGCGCTTCAGGAAATTTCGGCCGTGGACCTGGGCGTCATCGCCCTGAGCGAGGCCCTGGGCCGGGCCAAGGTGGCCCCGGCTGATCTGGACGAGGTGATCTTGGGCAACGTGCTCCAGGCCGGGCTGGGCCAGAACCCGGCCCGCCAGTCGGCGCTCAAGGCCGGCTGCCCGGTGACCACTCCGGCCGCGACCATCAACAAGGTCTGCGCCTCGGGGCTCAAGGCCGTGGCCATGGCCGCCCAGGCCATCCGGGCCGGCGACGCGCGGATCGTGGCCGCCGGCGGCATGGAGAACATGAGCCGGGCGCCGTACTACGCGCCCCAGGCCCGCTGGGGGGCCCGCATGGGCGACGTCGAACTCATCGACGGCATGGTCTTCGACGGCCTGATGGATATTTTCAACCGCTACCACATGGGCATCACCGCCGAAAACGTGGCCGAAAAATACGGGCTGAGCCGGGAGGATCAGGACGCCCTGGCCGTGGTCAGCCAGACCCGGGCCCTGGCCGCCCAGGCCGCCGGCCGATTCAAGGACGAGATCGTGCCGGTCCCGGTGCCGCAGCGCCGCGGGGACCCCCTCCTCTTCGACACGGACGAGCACCCGCGGGCCACCACGATGGAGGCCCTCAGCAAGCTGCGCCCGGCTTTTAAGGACGGCGGCACGGTCACCGCGGGCAACGCCTCGGGCATCAACGACGCCGGGGCCTGCGTGGTGGTCATGGCCGAAGACGAGGCCAAGGCGCGCGGTCTCTCGCCCCTGGCCCGCATCGTCGCCTACGCCGCGGCCGGCGTGGACCCGGCCCTCATGGGCACCGGACCCATCCCCGCCACCGAGAAGGTCTTGGCCAAGACCGGCCTGGGCATCGAGGACATGGACCTGATCGAGGCCAACGAGGCCTTCGCCGCCCAGGCCCTGTCCGTGGCCCGCCATTTCAATTTCGACATGGAGCGCGTCAACGTCAACGGCGGGGCCATCGCCCTGGGCCACCCCATCGGGGCGTCCGGCTGCCGCATCTTGATCACGCTCCTGTTAGAGATGGCCCGGCGCAAGGCCCGCTTGGGCCTGGCCACCCTGTGCATCGGCGGCGGCCAGGGATTTGCCATGATCGTGGAACGGAAGTAAAGGAGGCGCCATGTCCTACCAGCACATGCTTCTCGAAGTCAGCGACGGCGTGGCCCTGGTGATCTTCAACCGGCCCGACGCCTTGAACGCCCTCAGCCCCGCGCTGATGGAGGAGTTTGCCGACATCCTGGACAAGATCGCGGCCGACGAGACGATCGCCGCGGTGGTCTTGACCGGGGCGGGCAAGGCCTTTGTGTCCGGGGCGGACATCGAGGCCATGAGCCGGTTTCAGCCGCTCGAAATTCGGGAGTACGTGGCCCGGGGCCATGAGATCATGTTCAAGCTGGAGAGCCTGCCCCAGCCGGTCATCGCCGCGGTCAACGGCTTCTGCCTGGGCGGCGGCAACGAGATCGCCATGGCCTGCGACTTCATCTACGCCTCGGCACGGGCCCGCTTCGGCCAGCCCGAAATCAAGCTGGGCCTCATCCCCGGCTTCGGCGGCACCCAGCGCCTGACCCGGCTCGTGGGCAAGAGTCTGGCCAAGGAGCTGTGCCTGACCGGCGATTTTATCCATGCCGAGGCCGCGCGCGAGATCGGGCTGGTGAATCGGGTCTTTCCGCCGGACGAGCTGTTGGGAAAGACCATGGAGACGGCCCGGGCCATCGCGGCCAAGGGCCGGCTGTCGGTCCGCGCCGTCAAGCATCTCGTGGACCGCGGGGCCGGCATCGACCTTCGGGCCGCCTGCGCCCTCGAGGTCGAGGCCTTCACCAACGTGTTTTCGAGCGGCGACGCGGCCGAAGGCCTGAACGCTTTTCTAGAGAAGCGCGAGCCGAACTTCAAGGGCACCTATAAGAGTTGATCCTTAGGATTCGGTCTGATGTCTGGGGTCAGGAGTTTTGGAGAAAGATTTTGTAGGGGCGGGTCTGTGACCCGCCCGGGGCGGGTTTAAAACCCGCCCCTACGGTTTTTTCTCTTTTCGGGCTTCAAATTGATTAGGAGCGGGGGGACGGGAGCAATAGAAAATAACGGGTTGGCGTTTCTTTGGAAAATATCCCGCACCCAATTTCAAGCCGTAGGGGTATGGCATGCCGTGCCCCTACGCCAAGGGCGGGTCATGGAAAATCCGCGGAACCGCAGCCCATACATAGCAGGAGTTTGATTCGAGGAGCAACGATTCATGGAGTTCAAGCTGACCGAAGAGCATCAGATGGTTCGAGAGATGGCGGCCCGTTTCGCCGCCGAGCAGATCAAGCCCGTGGCCGCGGAGCTGGACCGGACCCACCGCCACCCGGCGGAGATTCTCCGGCAGATGGCCGAGCTGAAATTCTTGGGCATCGCCGTGCCCGAGGAGTATGGCGGCGGCGGCATGGATTACGTCTCCTACGCGCTGGCCATGATCGAGATTTCCAAGGCCTGCGCTTCGGTGGGCGTGATCATGAGCGCGAACAACTCGCTCTACTGCTACCCGGTCATGACCTACGGCACGCCGGAGCAGAAGGAGAAATACCTCACACCGGTGGCCTCGGGAGAGCACCTGGGCTGCTACGGTCTGACCGAGGCCGGGGCCGGGTCCGACGCGGCCGCGGTTCGCACCGCCGCGGTTCGGGACGGGGACGGCTGGATCGTCAACGGCGAAAAGAAGTTCATCACCAACGGCAACGTGGCCGATTACTGCGTCTTCGCGGCCAAGACCCAAAAGGACGCCGGGTACAAGGGCATTTCCACCTTCGTGGCCAACCTGAAGGAGACGCCCGGCTTCTCCGTGGGCGTGGTCGAAGAAAAGCTCGGCATCCTCGCCAGCGGCACGGCCGAGCTGATTTTTCAGGACGCCCGCCTGCCGGCCGACGCCCTGCTGGGCCAAGAGGGCGAGGGCTTCAAGCAGATGCTCGGCACCCTGGACGGCGGCCGGATCGGCATCGCCTCCCAGGCGGTGGGCATCGGCCGGGCCGTGCTCGAGGAGGCTTTGGCCTATGCCAAGGAGCGCGAGCAGTTCGGACGGCCCATCACCGCCCTGCAGGCCATCCAGTTCAAACTGGCCGACATGGCCATGGAACTGGACGCGGCCGAGCTGCTCACGCTTCGGGCCGCATACAACGAGGACCACGGCCTGCCCTACGAGAAGGAAGCGGCCATGGCCAAGTGTTTCGCCTCGGACGTGACCATGCGCGCCGCCATCGAGGGCGTCCAGATTCTGGGAGGCTACGGCTATATCAAGGAATACCCCATGGAACGCCACATGCGCGACGCCAAGATCTGCCAGATCTACGAGGGCACGAACGAGATCATGCGCGTGGTCATCGCCAACAACCTGCTCAGGGGGAAATAAGGCCGACCCGCCTCGAGAGGCCATGCCGGACTCCACCCACATCCGCCTGGACATCCGCCGCGTCCTGGTCCTGGTCAATCCCTATTCCGGCCGCGGTCGGGATGGGGGGGCAGGGGAAAAAGTCCGCCGTCTTCTGGTCGGCGAGGGCATCGAGGCGGTGACCGTCCTCGTCTCCTCGCCGGACGAGGTGGAAAGCGCGGTGAACCGATACGCGCCGGAGGTGTCGGCCGTGGTGGCCATGGGCGGGGACGGCACCATCAACATGGCCGTCGCCGCTCTCAAACGCTCCGGTCACAGCCTCCCCCTGGGCCTCATCCCCGTCGGCTTCGGCAATTGCCTGGCCCGGTCCTTCAAACTGCCGCTCAAGCCCGAACGGGCCGTGCGAACCATCGCCGGCGGTAAGGCGAAAGCCCTCGACCTGGTCTGGATCGGCGACCGGCCGGCCGTCTATCTGGTGAGCGCCGGGTTCGACGCCGACGTGGTCCGCCGCGCCGCCTCGGCCCGCCCCCGGCCCGTGGGCATGGTGGAATACCTCAAGGCCTTCTGGTCCGCGCTTAGGAAATACCCCTGGCCTAGAATCCTCGTCGAGGTGGACGGCCGGCGCCTGGACGGCGATTTTTCCCAGGCCATCCTCAACCGAGGGCGGGTCTACGCCAAAATTCTGAAGGTGTATCCCGGGGAGACCTACGAGCTCTATCTTTTTCGGGGCACCCTCCGCCGGGGATTGCGCTACCCCCTTCTCGTCGGTCCGGACCTCAACGTGGGCCGCGCCGCCGACCTGATCCTGTCCGTTTCCCGCCAGGTGCGCTTCCTGCCGGCGGCTGACCCCCCGGTCCCCTACCAGATCGACGGCGACCCCGCCGACTGGCTGCCCATCACCTGCGACATCGTCCCTCGGGCTTTCACGCTCCTCGTGCCCTGACACAAGAATCGTTACATCACCCGGCTGGCATCCCCCCTTGCGCTTCGTGCAATTTTGTTGCATAATCCTTAATAGGGAAAATTGACGGGTGGTCCCGTCCCACGCCTCGCATCAAGGAAACCTCCATGAGGAAAGCGTTCGCAATCGTCCTGATGGTCGTCCTGATCGGCCTGGCCTCCGCGGCCTGGGCCGAGCCGCTGAAAGTCTTCGTGAGCATTCCGCCGCAAAAGTACATCGTCCAGGCCGTCGGCGGGGATCGTGTGCAGGTCTCGGTGCTGGTGCCGCCCGGAGCGGACCCGCACACCTATGAGCCCCGGCCCCGGCAGATGGCCGAGCTGTCTCGGGCCGCGCTCTTTTTCGCCATCGGCATAGAATTCGAGCGCGCCTGGCTGTCCCGGGCGGCCAAGGACCTGCCGCGGCTGCGCGTCGTGCATATGGAGGCCGGCATTGAACGGCGGCCCGAGCAGGAAGGTGGTCAAGGCAGGGGCCGCATAGAGGTCGCGTTGGACCCCCACGTCTGGGTCTCGCCACCCCTGGTGCGTCAGTTGGCCCGAAACACGGCCCAGGCGCTTCGGCAGGCCGATCCGGCCCACGCCAAGGACTACGCCGCCGGCCAGGCCCGGCTCGAAGCGGACCTGGACCGGTTGGACGCGGAGCTGAGGCAGATGTTTCAAGGCCTGGAGGGCCGGAGCTTCGTGACTTTTCATCCGGCCTGGGGATATTTCGCCCAGGCGTATGGGCTGAGGCAGGTCGCGGTCGAGGTGGAGGGCAAGGAGCCCAAGCCGGCTCAACTGAAGCAGCTCATCGAGGAGGGACGGGCCTTGGGGGTTCGCGTGGTGCTGGTGCAGCCCCAGTTTTCGAGGCGCAGCGCCGAGACCGTGGCCCTGGCCCTGGGCGGCCGGGTCGTGGTGGCGGACGATCTGGCCGAGGATTTGCCCGACAACCTCAGGCGGGTGGCTGAGGAAATCCGGCAGGCATTGAGGTGACAGGGATCATGACAGACACGGAAACGATCATCGAGGTTCGGGACCTGTGGTTTTCCTTTAACGGTCAGCCCATCCTCAAGGAGGTGAATCTGGCCGTTCAGGCCGGGGAATTCCTGGCCGTCATCGGGCCCAACGGCGGCGGCAAGACAACGCTGCTCAAGCTGATCCTGGGCCTGTTGGAGCCGAGCCGGGGAGCGGTGCGGGTGTTTGGCCTGCCCCCCAAGAAGGCGGTCGGGCGGGTGGGGTACGTCCCCCAGGAAATCCATCTGGACAAGCACTTTCCGATTTCGGTCCTGGACGTGGTTCTCATGGGCCGGCTGCGCCACGCGCCTGGGCCGTCGCGCTATTCCGGGGACGACCGGGTCGCGGCCCGCGAGGCCTTGGAACGGATGGACATGTGGCCGCTTCACGAACGGCAACTGGGCGAGCTGTCCGGCGGGCAGCGCCAGCGCGTTTTCGTGGCCCGGGCCCTGGTCTCGAAGCCCTCCCTGCTCCTTTTGGACGAGCCCACGGCCGGCGTGGACCCGGCGCACCAGAGCGATTTTTACGCCTTCCTCAAGGACCTGAACCAGACGGTGACCATCGTGCTGGTCAGCCACGACATCATGATCGTCTCGGCCTACGTCCATTCCGTGGCCTGCGTGGCCACCCAGGTCTTTTACCACGACAGCCCGGAGGTCACCCCCCAGATGATCCGCGAGGGCTACCAGTGCCCCGTGGACCTCGTCGCCCACGGCCTGCCCCACCGCGTCCTGGCCGTCCACGAGGAGGACTAGGTGTTCGAGGTCTTCCAGTTCGAGTTCATGCGCAACGCCCTGGCCGCCGGCATCCTGGCCAGCGTGGTCTGCGGCTTGATCGGCACCTTCGTCGTGGTCAACCGCATCGTTTTCATCTCCGGCGGCATCGCCCACTCGGCCTACGGCGGCATCGGGCTGGCCTTCTTCCTCGGGCTCTCCCCATTGCTGGGCATCCTGGGCTTCTCCCTGGCGGTGGCCCTGGTCATGGCCGGCGTCAACTTGCGCGCGCGGGAACGGGCCGACACGGTCATCGGCGTGCTTTGGGCTGTGGGCATGGGTTTGGGCGTGATCCTCATCGATCTGACCCCGGGCTACAACGTGGACCTGATGAGCTATCTCTTCGGCAGCATTTTGGTTGTGCCGCGCAGCGACCTCTACCTCATGGTCGCCCTGACCGGCGTCATCTTTCTGGCCGTCGGCTATTTCTACCGGGACTTCGTGGCCCTGTCCTACGACGAGGAATTCGCCCGCCTCCGCGGCGTGCCCGTCGCCCGGCTTTACGTGCTGCTCATGGTCTTGATCGCCCTGTCGGTGGTCCTGATCATCCGGGTGGTGGGCCTAATCCTGGTCATCGCCCTGCTCACCATCGCGCCCTATATCACCGAGCGGTACGCCCGCTCTCTCGGCCGGATGATCGTTCTTTCGATCGGGCTGAACGTCATCTTCACCATGGCCGGCCTCGCTTTGGCCTACCGCTTCAACCTGACCTCGGGCGCGGCCATCATCCTGGTCGCGGCGGCCGGATTTTTTCTCTCCTTTGGCCTGGAACGGCTGCGGGGCCGGCCGGTCCGGCTGGAGGCGCGGGCGCGTGACGCGGAAGGGAGCCTCCATGTGCCGTCAGTGTGATTACCGCCAGCTTCTGGAAAGCTCGCGCCTGGAATGCACCCCCCACCGCCTGGCCGTGCTCGAAGCGGTCGGGAACGGCAGCCGCCCCCTGACCGCGGCCGAGGTGTTGGGGGCCCTCCAGCCTTCCGGCGGGGTCAACCGGGTCACGGTCTACCGCATCCTGGACCTCCTGGTCGAGCGGCGGGTGGTGGACCGCGTGAATTCGGGCGGCCGCTCCTTCCGCTACGGCCTGGCTCCGAACGCGAACCATCCCTCCCACGCCCATTTCTTCTGCCTCAAATGCGGTCGGCTGGAATGCCTTCAGCCGAACGTCCTGTCCCTGGACCTGGCGGGGTTGGGGAAAATTTTCCCCGGCCGGATCGAGAAGGCCGAGGTCCGTCTGGACGGCGTGTGCGCGGATTGTCTCGCGGCTGGGTGAGCCGGATGTGCCGGATTAGTGAGAACAGCATTAATAATGCCCAGCTTCTTTGGAAAATATGGCAAAATATCGAAAGCCGGCCGAATCCACGGCCTCGGTGGTAAGGGCGACCGGCCGGTCGCCCCTGCTTGGCATAACACAGCCGATTTTCATCCCTTCGCGGGAGCCAGGCTCCCAAGCGCGCGGTATGTGATTGTAAGGGCACGGCATGCCGTGCCCCTACGGAGCCACGAGCCCAAGGGCGGGGCATGGGAATTCCGCCGGAATGACGAAGGGGATATAACTTTTGCCCATACCCATCGAGCCTAGGAAGGGGCTCCTGACCCTTTCCTGCCTCCTCCTGCTGGCCTTGTTCCTGGCGGCTTCGGTCACGGCCCAAGCCGCGCCGCCCCTCGAGGCCGCAGGCGCCCTGGACTTTGCCCGGGTCCTGCTGGCCGAGGGCGACGGGTTCGGCGCTGCGGGCGAGTGCCGCCGTTTCCTTACTTTTTTCCCGGATGATCCTCGGGCCGGGGAGGCCCGCGAACTTTTGGCTTGGGCCGAGGAGACAGCCCGCCGGTCCCCGGAGGCCGGGCCGCCCGATTTTATTCATGGCCGGCCGGTTCCGGCGCCGGCCTTCTCTCCGGCCTACGCCCTGGTGCGCTTCTACCAGACGCGGCTGTGGACCTTCAAGCTGTCTGGCGTGGCCGCCTTTCAAGTCCCCACGAGCGCCTCGTATCCGTCCACGTCCCGCTATGCCCTCGAGGCCATCGCCCGGCACGGCGACCTCATGGGCGCCTTCATGACCGTGGACCGGCTCATGCGCAACGTGACCCACATCAACCAACCGCCCTTTGTCTATTCCCACGGCCGGCGGCTGCACTACGATCCGGTCGAAGCCAACGATTATTGGTGGGCGTCCCGGCCGAAATGATCGGACCCGGGACGGCCCGGCTCATGCGTCTTGAGGCTGGGAAAGCACGGTCCTGAGGCGCTGAGGGAAATCGGTGATCAAGCCGCGCGCGCCGGCCTTGAGAAAGCGGCGCATGTCCGGTTCGCGGTTCACCGTCCAGACGAAGACCGGGACGCCCTGCCGGCCGAGAGCCTCGACCTGCTCCGGCGTGGAATATTTGAGCGGCGGGTGAAAGGTCTGGGCTTCGAGGTCCCGGATCAGGTCCAGGGCGTCAGCCTCGAACCGCTCGACCAGCACGCCCAGGCAGAGGTCCGGTTCAAGGCGCCGGGCCTGCCGAAGGTAGTCGTGGTTGAAGGAGGAGACGAGCACGAGGTCCATCATGTCCAGGTGTTCGATCAGGTCCAGCACGGCTTCGACGATGCGGCCGTGGTCCGGCCGGCCCTCCTGGTCCTTGATTTCGACGTTGACCGGCCAGCCCAGCAGGCGGCTGAAGGTCAGGGCCTCCTCGAGGGTCGGGGCCGGGAGGCCCTGGTAGGCGGCGAGTTCGGCCGGGGCGACCTCGCCGGCCTCGATGGTGTGGAAGGGATCGGTGTCCACGAACCAGCGGCCGAAGTCGAGGCGCCGGATTTCGGAGAGGCGGAAGGCCTCGACCGGCCAGGGGTCGCGTTCCGGGAAGAGGGACGGGGCGTTGGAGGTCCGGGCCAGGTCGTCGTCGTGGACCACGATGGGCACGTGGTCCTGGGTCATGGCCACGTCCAGTTCCCAGAGGTGGGCGCCGAGGGCGAAGGCCTTGGCCGCGGCGGCCAGGGTGTTTTCCGGGGCCAGGGACCGCGCGCCGCGGTGGGCGATGTTCAGGACGCCGCGTTCTTCGAGCAGGTGGAGGATTCGGTTCCGGCGTTGGCCTTGACCCGTTCCTGGATTTTGCTGAGGCGATGTCATCGAAGCATCCTTGGCTGACGATGGTGTCTCGGCCCCTAGGTGGGGGCTGGGGCCGCCCCGCCCGGCCGGGGCCATCCTACTTCATCCCTCGTTTGCTTGTCCATGATAAGGAAGTCGAGTTTCTGTGCTTGACGAGCCTCGGCCTCCAAGGTAGGATACCCCCCAGGCCAGGAATCTTTTTATTCAAACGAAGCTTTTCCTAAAGAAACCGCCGCCGGGCCGTATCGAGGCGAAGGCGGCGGGCGGAAGAAGGGTGCGGTCCGGCGACGCGTCAGGGCCCGGGCCGGCCCGGGGCGCAGTTTGATTTGAAGGCGGGAATTTGCCCACCGGCAACTGTCCGGCGCGGGCGCTTCACCGGCTCCAAGCGGCCGGGTATAAGCGGCCCGGTCGGGCGGGAGGATTCGAGAGGAGAGGGGGAAATGCCTGATCAAGCACTCGAGGGGTACAAAGTCATCGATCTCGGCTGGCACATCGCCGGCCCGTACTGCACCAAGCTCCTGGCCGAACTCGGGGCCGAGGTGATCAAGGTGGAGCGAGTCGGCGGCGGGGATCCGGCCCGGGGCATGCCGCCGTTTTTTGGGGACGATCCGCATCCGGAGAAGAGCCTGCTGTTTCTTTATTTGAACACGGGCAAAAAAAGCGTCACGCTCAATCTGAAGACGGAAAAAGGCAAAAAAATGCTGAGGGACCTGGTCCGGGACGCCGACCTGGTGGTGGAGAATTTCCATCCCCGGGTGCTGCCCGGTCTCGGTCTTGATTACGAGGCGCTGGCCAAGGTGAACCCGCGCCTGGTCATGACCTCGATCACCAGTTTCGGCCAGATCGGCCCGTACCGGGACTACAAGGCCTCCGACATCACCGGCCTGGCCCTGGGCGGCCTGATGCACATGACCGGCGAGCTTGGCCGCGAGCCACTCACCTATGGCGGCTGGCAGTCGCAGTATCAGGGCGGCATCAACGGTTTTGCCGCCAGCATGACCGCCCTTTTTTACCGGGACATGGGACAGGGGCAGGGCGAGGGGCAGCACGTGGATATCTCGATCATGGAGAGCATCGCCCAGATTCTGGAATTCTTCGACCTGAATTACCAGGTCACCGGCGCGATCTACGACCGGTCGGGCATGCGCTGGGCGAACGCGCCCGCCTGGGGCATCTATCCCTGTCTGGACGGTTACGTGGGGCTCATCTCCGGACCGGTGCGGCGCTGGCTTCAGTTCGCCAAGCTGATGAACGAGCCTGAGCTGGCGGATCCGAAGTACATCGCCCAGCGTAAGGAACTGGCCGACGACATCGACGCCCTCATGCTCCCCTGGCTGATCGAGCACACCAAGGACGAGATTTACCACGCCGCCCAGAACATGGAACCCGCCATCCCGGCCAGCCCGGTGCGCACCCCGGAAGACCTCATCAACTCCCCCCAGTTCAAGGCCCGACAATTCTTCGTCGAAGTGGAACATCCCGTGGCCGGCCGAGGCATCTATCCCGGCCCTCCGGCCAAGATGGGGGAGACGCCCATGCAAATCGGGCGGGCACCGCTCCTGGGCGAGCACAACCAGGAGATCTACGGACGCCTCGGTTTCTCAAGCAAGGACCTGGACGCCTTGAAAAACGAAGGCGTGATCTAAAGGGGGAAGAAGATGGGCAAAAAAGCATTGGCGGGCCTTCGGGTGCTGGACCTGGGCGCGGTGTGGGCCATCCCTCACGTCGGAACCCAGATGGCCAATATGGGCGCCCAGGTGATCAAGGTGGAGGCCATCCAGTTTCTGGACATGGTGCGGGGATTGATCACTCCCTTTCCGATTCAGGCGGAAGCTTACCCGGGCCGGGTGGCCGGAGAACACCCCTGGAACCGCAACAACTACTTCAACGACACCAACCTGGGAAAGATGTCCATCACCTTGGACCTGACCAGCGAGAAGGGCCGGGAAATCTTCGGCCGGCTGCTCAAGATCAGCGACGTGGTCCAGGAGAATTTTCGGTTGGGGGTCATGGAGGCTTTCGGGCTGACCTACGAGGTCATGAAGAAGATCAACCCAGGCATCATCTATGTGTCCGCGCCGGGCTACGGGCAGGGAGGCCCGGAGTCCGATTACGTGGCCTTCGGCGCCAACCAGTGGCACGCCACCGGCCTGGCCAACCTGACCGGCTATCCGGACGAAGGCCCCATGCAGGCTTCGATCAATTTCGGCGATCCGGTGGCCGGGGTCCACGTGCTGGGCCTGATTATGGCCGCCCTGCTGTACCGGCAACGCACGGGCAAGGGCCAGTTCATCGACGTCTCGCAGACCGAGCCCGGCGTGCGGTGCATCGGCGAGTTCATCCTGGACTACACCATGAACGGCCGGCTGCCCGAACGCGTGGGCAACCGGCATCCCTGGCTGGCCCCGCAGGGGTGTTACCGCTGTCTGCCCACGGAGCGGTACGTCAAGGTGCTGGTCACCTCGGAGGAGCAGTGGGCGGGCTTCTGCAAGGCCCTGGACCTGAGCGAGCTCGTGGCGGACGAACGTTTCAGTGCCGCGGAAAAGCGGTGGGCCAACCGGAAAGAGCTCGACCGGATCATCGGGGAGATGACCCGGGACATGCCCGCCCACGACGTCTGGAATCCCCTGCGTCGGGAAGGGATCACGACCAGCCTGGCCGCCGGTCCCGAGGACGCCAACAAGCCGCCGCAATACAAGTTCCTGGCGCCCATGGGTCCTTACCGCTGCCTGGACCTGGACCAGTGGATCACCTTAACGGTCTCGAACGATCAGGAGTGGCAGGCCCTGTGCAACGTGATGGGCCGGCCCGAGCTGGCCGCGGACGAGAGGTTCTCGACCAACGCGGCCCGGCGCGCGAAGCACGACGAGCTGAACGACATCATCGAGGCCTGGACCGGCACCCGCCGGCACTACGAAGTATTTCACACCCTGCAGCGGGCGGGCGTGGCCGCCGGACCGGCCCTGGCCATGCCGGACGTCCTGGTCGAGCCGCAGCATCATGCCCGGGGGTTTTATCAGCCGGTGACGCATCCGGAGACCGAGACCTATCTCGAACCCAACCATGCCTGGCTCATGTCCAAGACCCCGCGGCAGCTCGAGCGGCCGTCCCCCTGCCTGGGCGAGCACAACGACTACGTCTATGGCGAGATTCTGGGCATGACGCGGGAGGAGATCGAGGCCCTGGAACGAGACAAGGTGATTGGCTTTATTCCGCTGCCCGGCGCAGACGGCTTCGGCCCGAGGGCCGCCAAGGAATAAGCCGGCTGGCCGGCGGCAGGCGGGTAATGGCTTGGGGGAACCTTTTTTAAGAAAAAAAGGGTTCCCCCAAACCCCCTCCAAAAAACTTCAACCTGTGGACT
>Ga0315282_10001426_pt1 | contig 44981 bp, 42 predicted proteins | sample YL17G07_20_MG_FD_203693 | JGI IMG/M metagenome (GOLD analysis project Ga0315282, IMG submission 203693) | Sediment microbial communities from Yellowstone Lake, YNP, Wyoming, USA - YL17G07_20 | ecosystem: Environmental > Aquatic > Freshwater > Lake > Sediment | place: USA: Wyoming | collected... | reverse complement strand
GTCATGCCGGACTTGATCCGGCATCCAGAAGGTCTTGAAAGAACTGGATTCCGGTTTTCACCGGAATGACGATTCTGGTTGAGTGGGCAATTTATAAACAGACTCTAAATAATTAGACTAAAAATTTTTAAAAAATTGCCGATAAAGCCAAACCACGAGTAATCGTGGGACGGAAAGCCACGCCTGCATACCAAAATGCAGGAGTGCCTCAAAGCCAAAACGCCTACCCATTATTGTTAGGCGCTACGGCGTGCGGGCACGGGTCCCGTCTTTCGCGGGATAGCCGGGTTGCCGAAGCACCTGCCTACCGCAGGCCCTGAACCTAATATGGTGCAGGGCAGGCAGGAAAGAAATTTTGCAGGCCCGTGGCTTATACTGACACGGGCCTTTTTTTGAGGTGGTTCAATTCCATCGAAAGGAGACGGTTTAGATGCCCATTTCAAGACCCTGTTCATTTTATCGGGATTCCGAGAGCCTCAATCTGGGTCGCAGGATCGGGTACTGCGATTTCGATGGTGACCGAACGACTTGTGATGGTGATATTTACTTTTGTGAGAAACCTGAAATCCTGAAGAAATATCAAAAAGAGCAAAAGAGGAGGGAAGGAGGTATAGGATGGGAACAGAGAAGAAATGCCCCCTTTTCAGGAAACCAGAGAGTCTAAGTATGGGAAAGGGAATCGGCTACTGTGATATTGATAGTAGTAGTACAACCTGTGAAGGGGATGTCAAATTCTGTGAAAGACCTGATGCCCTGATGCAGTACTTGCGAAGGAAGTTAAATGAATTTGAGAAGAAGGGCAATGGAGAAGAGTAGAGATTTTAGAAATCTAATGCCTGATTAATCAACGTTCGTTGTTCATTGTTCTGCGTTCATCGTTCATAGTTCCCCGAACTCCGAACTATTTACTCTTTAATCATCATTCCGTATTCCGCAAAATGAATTCGTAAAAAGTTGCCATTCCCGTGAAACTTGTCCTCGACAACGATCGGGGAACGGGAATCCAGAGAAATTCTAACTACCTAAAAAGACTGGATTCCTGCTTGTGCAGGAATGACAGAAAATAGCCTTTTTAGACTTTTTACGAGTCCATCAAATTTAATATAAGGAAGACCTGGATCGTATTTTCTCCGAGGTTGGATAAGCCTTGGCTACCTGTCCGCCGACAGACGAAAGGATTGAGGGATTAGAGAAGGTAATTTTCTCCTTATTTTATTTGATTCAAAACCCTTTTTTTGATAATAATACCATAAAAGGAGTGGCCAATGGAATCAATGAAGATATTGGTGGTCGATGATGAAGCCCCCATTCGGGAGATAATTAAAAAAAGTCTTTCCCAGATGGGAGGATTTAATGTGGAGGTCGCCCAAGGCGGTCTCGAAGCCATTGAGAAGATTGAAAAGGATGTCTTCGATTTAGTCTTGACTGACCTAAAGATGCCTGAAATGGACGGCCTCGAGCTCCTGAAGACCATCAAAGGGACAAGGCCGGAGGTGATGGTCATCATGATGACGGCCTACGGATCGATCGAGACAGCCGTGGAGGCGATGAAGATTGGAGCCAATGATTATGTCACCAAACCCATTGACTTGAACGAACTTATCCTCCACATCTCCAAAGTCCAAAAGGAAAGTATCCTCCTCAGAGAGAATCGGCTTCTGAGGATGGAGGTGAGGAAAAAATTTGAGTTCAGCAATATTATTGGGAAAAGCAAGAAGATGCAGGAGGTTTTCTCCCTGATCGAAAAGGTTGCCCCCGGAAGCAGTACAGTGATGATCTACGGGGGAAGCGGAACCGGTAAAGAACTGGTGGCGAAGGCCATCCATTATAACAGCCCGAGGGCGGATCGGCCCTTCATCCCTTTCAATTGCGGAGCGATCCCTGAGACTTTGGTTGAAAGCGAACTCTTTGGTCATACCAAGGGTGCCTTCACTGGAGCCATCCAGGCGAAGAAGGGTTTGTTCGAAGAAGCCAATGGAGGGACGCTCTTCTTGGACGAAATCTCCATGATCCTCCCTTCTGTTCAAGTCAAACTCCTAAGAGTCCTTCAGGAGAAGGAGTTAATGAAGGTAGGGAGTACAGAGAGAACAAAGATTGATGTCCGAATGATTGCAGCCACCAATGAGAATTTGGAAGAGAACATGAAGAAGGGGAAATTTCGGGAAGACCTCTTTTATCGTCTTCATGTCTTCCCTATTTTTCTTCCCGATCTGAAGGGCAGAAAAGAAGACATCCCATTACTCGCTTACCATTTTCTTGATTGCTTTTCCAAAGAAGCTAAAAAGGAGATCAAGGGGATCTCAAAAGAGGCGATGAAACTTCTTTTAGAATATCATTGGCCGGGGAATATCAGAGAATTAGAAAATGTCATCGAAAGGGCTGTGATCATGACCGATCAGGATCATTTGGTCCCCAATGACTTCCCCAAAGATCTGATGGAAGGGCTTTCAGAGATGATTAAAAGAGGAGTGAAGGACCGGAAGTCTCTAGATGATATCAAGTCCGAATATATAAAAGAAATATTAAAAGAGGCGGGTGGAAACAAAAGAGTCGCTTCAGAAATTCTCAGGGTAAATCCGAGAACCCTGTATCGCTTCGAGAAAAAGGGCCACCCTATTTGAATCCTCAATTTCCATTCCACCCCAGCCCTCCTTTTCCAAAATATAAAAATGACAGAAGGCTATGCCTCTCCGAACACTTTGGAGAATCTTTTAAAATCGAACTCAGGTCTTTGACTTTGTTATCGAAGTCTGTTATTTTTTTAATCTATGAAACGATTGTTAATGAAAATCTTCGTTATGTTGTTGTTTTTACTCCTCCTCGGGGCGTGTGCAGGAAGGCAGGAATTTCAAAAACTGGGAAAAGGGACGCCTTCCCTTCAGCTCACTCCAACGAAACTCCAAAAAACTCAAAAGAAGACCCCTCCTTCAAACCCCCTTGCTTATTACTACTTTCTCCTCTCCCAGCTCAAATTAGGGGAGGGGAAAGTCGATGAGGCGATCGAAGATCTCAAAAAAGCGATCGCTCGTGATATCAAAGAACCCTCCTTGCATGTTGAATTGGCCACTCTTTACATCCATAAAGGCCTTTTAAACGAGGCCATCGAAGAGTGCAAAACCGCCCTTATTGATGACTCCGATTATCTATCCGCCCATTTGCTCTTAGGTGGATTATATTCGATCCTCAAAAAGAACCAATTGGCTATCGCCTCTTACGAGAAAGTATTGGAGATCGACCCTCTCAACCGGGAAAGTTACCTCTTTCTCAGTTCCCTCTACGAAGACCTCCAGCAATATGACCAGGCGATCCAAACCCTTAAACAGTTTCTCAAGATCGAACCCAACTCTGTGATGGGTCTCTATGCCCTGGGAAGAATTTATATCAGGACGAAATCTTATGAATTGGCCAAGCAACATTTTTTAAAGGCCCTGGCGATCGAACCCAATCTGATCTCTGTCCTCATGGATTTGGGGATGACTTATGAGATCCTGAATGAACCGGAAAAGGCTGCTGAGGTTTACCAAAAGATCCTTAACCTCGATCCGGACAATAAAAAGGCGAGAAACCGGTTAGGACAGATCTTTGTTAAAGAGAAGAAGTTCGACGAGGCATTGAATCAATTTCGGGAGATCCAAAAGTCAGATTCAGAGGATCTCAATATCCGAACGAAGATGGGCCTGATCTATATGGAACAGGGGAAACTGGACCAAGCGATTTTGGAATTCAATTTTGTTCTCGCTGCCCATCCCAAAGACGATCGGGTTCGATATTATTTAGGAGCCGCCTATGTAGAAAAAGACGCCTTTGATCAGGCCGTCTCAGAATTCAAGAAGATCCCTCCCGAATCGGCCCTCTTTGTGGACTCGAGAAGAAACATCACCCTGATTTTAAGAAAACAGAACAAGATGGGAGAGGCGATCCGAATCTTAGAGGAATCGATTCAGGTCAAACCAAACGAGGGAGACCTCTACCTGATCCTCGCAGCCGTCTTTGAAAAAGAGAGCCAATTGGAAAAGGCCTTGACCACCCTGAAGAGGGGACTTGAGAAAAATCAGAATGATGTTGAAATTCATTTCCAGTTAGGTGCGCTCTACGATAAGATGGGAGACTTCGATAAGATGGCTGCTGAGATAAAGGAGGTTCTCCGGCTCAATCCCAACCATGCCGATGCCCTCAACTATCTAGGCTATTCCTATTCCGAGCGGGGCATTCATCTGGATGAGGCCCTCAAATTAATCCAGAAGGCCATGGCATTGAAACCCAATATGGGGTACATCACCGATAGTTTGGGTTGGGTCTATTATAAACTCGGGGACTACGAGAGAGCTTTGACCGAACTTGAAAAAGCAAACCAATTGACTCCAGATGATTCCACGATCACCGAACACCTCGCCGATAGTTATCTCAAGCTGAGTCGGATCCCAAAAGCGGTAGAGCTTTATGAAAGGGCTTTAAAATTGGATCCCAAACCAGATCAGAAGGAAAGATTACAAAAAAAGATTATGGAACTGAAAGAGAAACAATCTAAATAAATGCCAAATGTCAAAGTTCAAGTTTCAAATGAAATCCAAATACCAAATGAGATGCCGAAGCAAGTTCGGCATGACCAGAATGTCATTCTGAACTCGTTTCAGAATCCCATTTATTTATTTGCCATTGATTTGACATTTGCCTGCCTGCGCGAAGCCGCTCCGGCGAAGGCAGGGATTTTGACATTTGAGCTTTTTCCCAACAATTACCCTCCTGCGACAGGAGGGAAAACGCTTAGGACATCGCCATCTTTTAACATCTGCTCCTTCTTTCCATGAACGCCGTTAATCAAAATGATCTTGGGTATTTCTTCGGGTATTTTAAGCTGAGACAAAATATCCTGAACTCGGGTAGAACCATCGACCCCCATCTTACAGGAAAACCGACTGCTTCCCTTCGGGAGATAATCTCTGAGTGTGGCAAATAATTTTACCTCAATCTCCATCGAATTGAACTTCCCGCCTTCCTTCAAGTCACTTCCAGGTTTCAACCTTCTTCACAGCGCTTGAAACGACAAATATCCTCAAGTTATTACTATCCCTCTCCAATGGCACCATAAAAAATCCATCTCTTTCCGGAGTATATCCATGGGTCGCCCCCTCTAACATCTCTCCATCAAAAAAGGTGACCCTCACCTTCATCATACCCGGCGCCTCCAATTTTTCTTCCATCAGCCCTTTGAGGGAAGGAGGACCTTGTCTTCCCACAAGAGATTTTACAAAAAAAACCGCTTTTAACTCTGAAAGGAAAATTTCAAAAACCTTTCCACCAACCCCTCCACCTTCTCCTTCTGCAGTGTTCACATGAAATACTTTTTTTTGAGGTCCGAAATCATGAGTAACTCCCCTGATCATTTTCCCATCCCGATACCGTGCCACCACAAGATTCTGGACTTTATGGATTGTCTCAAGTTTCTCCTTCATGGAAGTTGGATGGATTCTCCTTATCTGATTTTGCTTTAAAAAATGCACTCATTATATTGGAAAACCGCCCTCCTCGCAAGTGGAAAACACAGAAAAGGGAGGATTTTTTTAGAAAGGATCAGAGGAGTCGAATTTTCCCCGGAGGCTCTTCCACCACTTCACCTACGATGCAGGAATGGACAAGTCCTTCTTCTTTTAGGGTCGCTACCAGTTCTTTTGCCTCATTGGGAGGTAAAGAGATCAGGAGGCCGCCGGAGGTTTGAGGATCATATAGGATATCTACCAAAAGATCGGGCACATTGGAATGAAGGTCCACTCGGCAGGAGAAAAAATCTCGATTTGAATACGCCCCTCCAGGGATCAATCCCAATTTCGCATATTCCATGGCCTCAGGGAAGACTGGAACGGCTTCTGTTTGGATCGTCATCCCCACCTGGCTTGCGGTTGCCATTTCTAAGGCATGGCCGATGAAACTGAACCCTGTGATATCGGTGCAGGCATGGGCTCCAAATTTTTTCATCCATTCCGATGCCGTTCGATTCAGGGTCACCATGCTTTCCACGATCTTCCGGACAGCCTCCTCAGAGGCCACCCCTCCCTTGAGGGCTGTGGCAATGATCCCTGTGCCAAGAGGTTTTGTTAAAACCAATTTGTCCCCTACTTTTGCTTTTGCATTGGTCAGGATTTTTTTCGGATGGATGACTCCGGTTACAGCCAGGCCATATTTAATTTCTGGGTCTTCGATGGAATGCCCTCCTACCAGGGCCACGCCAGCCTCCACCATTTTCGAAAGCCCGCCGAGAAGGATCTCTTTTAAAATGGAAGGGGAAAGGGTCTTGATGGGAAAGGCCACTAAATTCATGCCCGTGAGGGGAGTTCCTCCCATGGCATAGACATCGCTCAGAGCATTGGCCACAGCGACCTGGCCAAAGGTGAAGGGATCATCTACAATCGGGGTGAAGAAGTCTACTGTCTGAACCAGGGCGACCTCATCATTCAATTGATAGACCCCTGCATCATCCGATGTATCCAGTCCCACCAGAACTTTCGGATCTTTTGGAAGAGGCAATTCCTTTAGAATCTGATCCAGATCCTCTGGACCTACTTTGGAAGCTCAACCCGCCTTTTTGACTTTTTCTGTCAGACGCACTTCAACCATTTCTCTCTCCGTGCTTTGAAATTAGATCTTTATTTCCACCTTTTTCTCAAACCTTCCCTCTGGGCCCCTGGCGTAACATTCCAAAATAGATACTTTGTTCTCCCCAAGAAGAAGACAGGCTTCTTTTTCTGAATCTGTAGACAACTCAATGGCTACTCCGCAATCCGAACTGATTTCCCGTGGCACTGGAACAAGATCAATCTTTATTCCTTTTCCCTTAAGAAGTTTTTCAGCTTTCATGACGCGATGGATGGACTCAAATATAAAGACGCACTTCATGGCCTGATCAAGCGGTCTGCTTTCCCTCACCCTCTACCTTTCCCTTTCATTTAATATTCTACCATATAACCCCTCTTCTTTTCATAGATAATCCAATTTTGCAAGGCAGAGAACCATTATCTTTCTTTGGAAATCTGGAAAATGGCTTGAATGGCAGTTTCAATGTCTGTACCGGTGTTGAAAATACTCAGTCCGAATCGGATCGTTCCCTCTGGAAAAGTCCCAATGGTATGATGGGCTGCAGGTGCACAGTGAAGCCCCGGGCGGCAGAGGATCCCAAACTCTTTTTCTAAATGCGAGGCCCCATCCGAAGGAGAAAGGTGGGTAAAATTGAAAGAGAGGGTAGCCATTCGATCCTTATGACTTTCCGGACCATAAAGTTTCACTTGAGGAATTTCTTTTAAGCCCTTGATGAGTTTTTCGATCAGGGTGATCTCCTTTTGACGGATCTGCTCCACTCCTTTTTCCAGAACAAATTGAACGCCAGCAAGAAGCCCGGCAATGCCTACGCCATTGGGGGTTCCGCTCTCAAGGCGGTCCGGTAAGAAGTCCGGCTGTTCCTCAAATTCAGACCGACTTCCTGTCCCCCCCTGTTTCAAAGGGATCATCTCTTTCTCATTGATGCGTTCACCAATAACCAGTCCCCCTGTCCCCTGGGGTCCATAAAGGCTCTTATGACCGCTGAAAGCTAAAAGGTCAATCCCGTCCTTATCAACCTCCATCGGATAGGCGCCAGCCGTCTGGGCAGCATCGACTAAAAAGAGGAGATTATATTCTCTCGCAATCTTCCCAATTTCTCTGACCGGAAGAAGCGTTCCTGTTACATTCGAGGCGTGATTAAGGACGATCATCCTGGTAGTGGATTGAATTTGCTTTTCTACTTCTCTCGGGTCTAAAGTCCCATCTTCAAAACAAGGAACAACGGTCAATGCAATTCCCCTTTTCTCCAAATCTCTGAGTGGTCTCATCACCGAATTATGTTCCATGCTGCTCGTAATGACATGATCTTTATATTTCAAGAGACCTTTTAAGGCTAAATTGATGGATTCAGTAGCATTAAGCGTGAAGACGATTCTGGAGGAGTCTTTGACATGGAATAAGGCGGAAAGGGCTTCCCGGGCCTCATAAATCATGCGAGCTGCTTCAATCGAGAGAACGTGTCCAGACCGGCCTGGGTTGGCTCCGACCTCCTCCATAAATCTATTCATGGCCTCTTTCACTTGAGGAGGCTTCGGCCATGATGTCGCTGCGTTATCGAAGTAGATCATTTTTGATCCTTTTTTAAAACAAGACGGTACTCTTCTTGAGCCTTCTCAACTTCCACACTCCATCCCTGAGTGGTCGCAGCTCGGGAAACATTCTCTTTGGAAGTGTCCGTATCCACGAGGACGATGATTTCTCCCCTGTTGATCTTTTTAATCTCATTCAGAGTCAGCAGAACAGGTTGAGGGCATGAAAGCCCGCGGGCATCAACGATTTTGCTCATTTTTAACCCTCCTTTTTTAAAAACTGGTTTTGGATCATAGCCAACCCATAATAGATAATGGTCAGGAGGGAGGGAAAAGATGGGCAGAAAAGCTCAGGACACAAGAGGATGGAAATAAATTAGGAACTTCCCTTTTCTCTCTCTCCTTCTATTGTACTGGAGACCTAACCTAGGCCTCTTCGGGCCAAATACGACCCCTCATCTAAGAGAAAAGGGCGTTGGGGGTTTACCCACGTTGAAGCCTCCTATCGGCAATTAAAAATAGTTATCAGAAAAATAGTTACATGGACAAATCAGATATGTCAAATTGGAATTTTCAATATTAAGACTTTTAACTATTGAAAAACATGATATTCATTTTCCACCCCTCCGGTTCCATGATCACCTCTTTTCTGTTGCCTTACCTAAGTAAAATTGATATAAATTGGAATACTGGGATATTGGAATACTGGAATGATGGGGGTTAAAAAGTGTTACTTGGATATTACCATTATTCCATTTTTCTATTCTTCCATCATTCCATTAACAATCTTTTTGTAGGAGGTGGGGTATGTATAAGAAGATTTTGGTCCCATTAGATGGTTCGGAATTGGCAAAAACAGCATTAGACCAGGCCGAGAAATTGGCCAAAACATTTGATTCTGAAATCATTCTGTTCCAAGTGGTCCCTTTTATGCCCATCTATGGCTCGCCGGAGCTGGTGACGCCTATTATCGTTGATGAAAAGCAGAAGGAAGCAGCCGAGAAGTATCTTGCGAACCTTGCCGAGGAATTGAAAAAGAGAGGCCTCAAGGTGACGGTAATGGTGAGGACCGGGCAGCAGGTGGCCGTAGAGATCATCGACTTTACAAAAGAGGCTGGGGTGAATCTGATCGTCATGTGCACCCACGGCCGCTCTGGAATTAGCCGGTGGGTTTTGGGGAGTGTTGCCCTCAAAGTCATAACCCGGGCTGAAACACCCATCCTCCTCATCCGTTCAAAAGGATAATTGCTTCGGCATCAGAGTAAAAAATGAAAAAGGAACATATCTTTCTCATCTTCATCCTCTTCCTCACTTTCCTCTCCATTTATCTCCTCTACCAAATCCTCTCCCCTTTTCTATCCTCCATCATATGGGCGATCCTCCTGGCCATGGTCTTTCACCCCCTCTTCCAAAAACTTCAACGCCTCTTAAAAAAAAGGGAGGTCCTGTCTGCCATTATGATGACCTTGTTTGTACTCATTGTCATCGTATTGCCCTTCAGTCTTCTGCTGGTCTCTTTGGCCAGCGAGGTGGTGGACGTCTACCATCGAGTGGAGGAAATGATCAAGATCGGTCAACTTCAGGGTTATTTGGAGAGAATAAAAGAGATCCCTATTCTCAAATGGATCTTGGCGAGGTTAGGTCAATATATCGATTTCTCGCAAATGGACCCTCTGCCTCTATTATTAAAGAACCTTAAACAAATCAGCACTTTCATCTTCAATCAGACCACCATCCTCTTAAAAGGATTTTCCACATTTATTGCTGGATTTTTCTTCACCCTCCTCTCCCTCTACTATCTTTTTAAAGACGGAAGCCACCTTTTCGGGAGATTGAAAGAGATTGTTCCTCTCCCATCCAAGGAGAGAGATCTTCTCATCCAACGGTTCAAGGACATGATTTATGCAACCATCTATGGAGGGATTCTGATCGCCATTATTCAGGGTCTTTTAGGAGGGTTATCTTTTTGGGTCCTTGGACTTCCTTCGCCTATTTTCTGGGGAACAGCAATGGCTCTGCTTTCCTTCATACCCATTGGTGGAACAGCTCTCATCTGGGCTCCAGCTAGCATCTTCTTATTGATTGGAGGGGCCGTTTTAAAAGGACTCATCTTGCTCGGTCTGGGAGTATGTGTCATTAGTATGGTGGACAATATTCTCAGGCCCTTATTTATCAGCGCCAAAACCAATATTCATCCCTTGCTCCTCTTCTTCGCTGTGCTGGGAGGGATCCAGGCTTTTGGATTAATCGGTCTGGTAGCAGGCCCTCTGATCGCCACCCTCTTCCTGACCCTTATCGAAATTTATATTCAAGGGGTTAAACCCGATAAAACGAGTCCGTAGTCGCGTAGGGAACGGTTTCAAACCGTTCCTTACAGGTTGGGCGCCTCTACAATTTCTACTTTAAACTCTTTGGCTTGGCTAGGTGGGTCTTTGAAAATTACCATAAAAGGAGCGGCCTTGCCCGAAGGTGTAATCATCTCTTGTTTCGTTGGAGGTTTAATCACCATCTCCTCTTTAAAAAATTCCACAGGTTGTTTCTTCAACTCTCCACGACTGATGATCCGACCACAGATCGCCTCCTTCTCAGCCACTTTGAGTTTGTCTTGATCATAAATGACGACTTTTATTTTGATATGCTTCTTTGTGAACTTGGATTGATTGTTTACCTTTCCCTCGATGATAAAGAGTGGGAGTTCTCCTATTTTCTCCTCATATCCACTCAGATCTCCAACGATCAGATCTCCCTTCTCTATCCCCCAAATCTGGTTCCAAAGTCCAGTGATCTTTTTAACTGGATACTCTAAATAGGGGGAAAGTCTGCCGCCAGAACTCAATTCCGCCCATACATAGAAGATACCGAAGACCAGGAGGATCAAAACGATGAGAAGGGCAAAAAACCGAGAGGGGCCTCTTCTTTTAGCCCGCAACATACTCCTCGGTTTGGAGGGTTTGCCTTCCGCCCTCTCTTCTCTTAAAGGTTCTTCAGGGGGTAGGTTTTCCACTTCTTCTTGAGAAGCCAATCTCTCCCCTTTTTCTGAGGGAGCCAATTTCTCCGTTTTCTCTGTAAGAGCCTGCTCAGAAAAGAGGAATGCTTCTTCTTTCTCTTCTTCCTTCTCTTCTTCCTTCTCCTCCGGCGCCACCTTTTCTTCCTCGACTTCCGCCTCTGGAGGGACCTCCACCTTTTTCTCACCTGGTCCCATCAATTCTTCATGATATTTGGCAAAGGATTCGAAATCCTCGATAATTTCCTCTTTGGTCTCAGGAGGAGGGACGACATAGAAAACATGCTTGCACCGTGAACAACGGACCTTGACGCCCTTGGCTGGAATTCGAGAATCCTCTAAATTAAACTTTGTCAAACAGGAGGCACAGGTGATGATCATAGGAAACTCCCTTTTATGATAGTTATGCAGGAGATGAAAGGTGAGGGTAAAGACGCCAGTTTCGTTGATGGGTTAGGTCGTTCGTCCTTAAAATCATAACCTTGACCCTTTGACGCTATACGAAACGGGCTTCCTAACCTTAGCCCATTCACCTCAGACAATTTTCTTCGTTTGCGGATGGCCCATTGCATGTGCGATTTCTTGACATTATGATGAAAGGAATAGGAAAAATCAAGGAAAAAATGAGGAGGATCCACAAAATGTCAAATGTCAAAGCTCAAAGTTCATGGTTCGACAAGCTCACCATGATTTCATCCTGAGCCTGTCGAAGGATGGCATTTGGATTTTGACATTTAAAGCTCCGCCTTGGCGGCGGCGGTCTACCGTCCCAATCGTTTTTTGAATTCCTGGGTCAGCATGGGAACGACGGTGAAAAGGTCGCCGACAATCCCAAATGCGGCTATTTTAAAAATGGGAGCTTCAGAATCTTTATTAATGGCGACAATGATATCCGATGTCTTCATCCCGGCTTGATGTTGAATGGCACCTGAGATCCCACAGGCGATATAGATCTTAGGACGAACGGTTCGACCGGTCTGCCCAACTTGATGCTCATAAGGAATCCAGCCTGAATCGACGGCTGCGCGAGAAGAACCCACGGCGGCTCCTAAGACTTCGGCCAGTTCACGAACCGGTTTAAAACCTTCTGGCCCTCCGACGCCTCTTCCCCCTGAAACGATGATCTCTGCATCGGCCAGATTGACTGTCTCCGTCCCTTTGATGAACTCCAACACTTTTGTTCTGACCTGATCCTCTGTCATCTGCAGGGTTTCTCGAATGATCTCTCCCTTTCTCGAATCGTCCCTTTGAGGCATGGCGAAAACTTTGGGCCGGACCGTTGACATCTGAGGTCGGTAATTGGGATAGTCGAGAATGGTCGCCATGATGTTTCCACCAAAGGCTGGCCGAGTCTGTTTGAGAAATTTTGTTTCGGGATCGATGTCCAGACCTGTACAGTCTGCTGTTAATCCTGCCTCTATGGTTGTGGCTACCGTCCCCGCAAAATCTCGACCCTGAGTGGTTGCTCCGTAGAGAACGATCTCGGGTTTGTATTTCCTAATGAGATCCACGGCAGCCTTAGCATAAGAATCGGTTCGATACTGTTTAAGTACAGGGCTTTCCATGACATAGACTTTTTCAGCTCCGTAGGCTATGGCTTCTTTGACAAATTTATCGACGGCTTCCTTGTCCCCGAAAAGCATCCCGCATAATTTGCATCCTATGGCATCGGCCAACTTCCTGCCTTCGCCAAGAAGTTCGAAGGAGACACTTCCGATCTTGCCAAGTTCATGTTCTATAAAAATCCAAACATCTTTATAAGCGGTGATGTCAATCGTAACGGCTTTCTCTTCTTTTTCCAAGGTGATTGCACTCACCGGACAGACATCCACACAAGCGCCGCAGAAGGTGCACTTCTCATCCACCGCCGCAATCCCTTCCTTCATACTGAGTGCGCCAAAGGGACAAGCAGAGATACAAGATTCACATCCGGTGCAGGTGTCCTTGTCAATCAATAATCTGGCCATTCGCTTCTCCTCCTCAAATCCCCCCAACCCCCCTTTAGGAAAGGGGGGACGAGGGGGGATTATAAATTTTATTTAATAAATTTCGTATCCATCAATTTGTTCACCAGAAGGGGAACGACCTCCGTCAATTCCCCCTTCAAAATCTCGCCGCTTCCTCCTCTGGCCTCTGGAGAAAAGACCCTCATCACCCAAGTCGGTGATCCCTTCAATCCAATATGATTCTCATCGGCGCCGACGTCCTTTGCGGTCAAGGTAGGAATCTGTGCCTTGGCCGCCTTTTTGATCCCTAAAAGAGAAGGAAGTCTCGGTTCATTGATGTCTTTGACGACCGTCATTAAAGCAGGAAGTGAGGATTCTACGATTTCCCTTCCATTCTCCAGCAACCGTTCCACCACTATCCTCTTCTTTGCAAAATCAATCTCCTTGACCTTTGAAACATAAGTCAGTTGTGGGATTCCCAGGCGGGTGGCAATGCCTGGCCCAACTTGAGCCGTATCTCCATCGATGGCCTGCTTTCCGCAAATCACCAAGTCCACGTCACCGATTGTCTGGATTGTCCTGGACAGGGTATAAGCGGTGGCTAGGGTGTCTGCTCCTGCAAAGGCCCTGTCTGAGACCAAATAAACCTTATCCGCACCCACAGCCAGTGCGTTTTTCAACACCTCGATGGCCTGTGGAGGGCCCATACTGATCACATGGATTTCTCCACCATGCTTCTCTTTGATGAGAAGGGCTTCTTCTACAGCATACTCATCAAAGGGGTTAGTAATGCTTGCCACACCCTCCCGAACCAGTGTGTTGGTCTTCGGGTCAATCTTCACATCCGTCGTGTCTGGAACCTGTTTGATACATACGGCGATCTTCACTTTCTCCTCCTCATTTTCCTTTAAAATTGGGTTTCCTCTTTTCAATGAATGCGGTCATTCCTTCCTTCTGATCCTCGGTGGTAAAACCGAGACTGAAGGCATAGGATTCTAAAGAACATGCCTCTGCCAAATCCATATTGAAACCAGCATCAACCGCCATCTTGGCTAATCTCACTCCAACGGCTCCATTGGCTGCGATCTGAAGGGCCACTTTTTTCGTCTCCTCCATCAGGGAGGCCTGAGGAAAGACTCGATTGACAATCCCCATCTGATAGGCTTCCTGAGCGGTGATCATCTTCCCTGTTAGAATTAGTTCTTTGGCCTTGCCTTTCCCGATCAGACGAGAAAGTCTCTGGGTTCCTCCGAAGCCTGGAAAGATGCCGAGGGTGACCTCCGGAAGGCCGAACCTTGCGTTCTCAGAGGCATAGATGAAATCACAGGCAATGGCAATCTCCGTCCCTCCTCCCAGGGCGTAACCATTGACAGCGGCAATGACTGGTTGATCAAGATCCTGAATCATTTTTAAGGTGAGATGGCCCAATTTTGAAAAGTTTAGGGCCTCGATGGGGTTCATTCCTTTCATCTCCGCGATATCGGCCCCTGCGATAAACGCTTTCTCTCCACCCCCAGTCAAGATAAGAACCTTCAGTTCTGAATGGTCCTCCACCTCCTGGAGTCCCATCTGGACATCTTTGAGGGTCTCCATGTTTAAGGCATTGAGCGCCTTGGGTCGGTTAATCGTAAGGATCCCGATTTCCCCCTCAAAAGATAACAAAATATTTTTATATTCCATCTTCCCTCCTGCATCGTGACCGTGTCCGTGTTGCGTGTCCGTATAAATTCTTAACTCATAACTCTCAATTCTTACCTTCTTTCAACGATCATCGCCATGCCTTGACCACCACCGATACAGAGGGTGGCAAGACCGAGATTGACTTTCCGGCGTTTCATTTCATGAAGGAGAGTGACCATCAACCTTGCGCCCGAGCATCCGATGGGATGACCCAGAGAGATCCCGCTCCCATTAACATTCGTCTTTTCCATATCAAATTGCAGCTCCCGAATACACGCAATGGCTTGGGAAGCAAAGGCCTCATTCAGTTCAATCAGTCCAATGTCATTGAGAGTAACTCCAGCCTTTCTTAAGGCCTTCCTCACTGCTGGAATAGGACCTAAACCCATATAGGCCGGGTCAACCCCTCCTGTAGCATAAGACCGAACTGTTCCCATGGGTTCTAAATTCAAGGCCTTTGCCGCCTCTTTAGACATCAAGAGAACAGCGGCAGCAGCATCATTGATTCCAGAGGCGTTTCCTGCGGTAACGGTTCCTCCAGGTTTAAAGGCTGTTGGAAGTTTACCCATTTTCTCTAAAGAAGTATCCATGGGTCTTTCATCGGTATCGAAGATGATGGGCTCACCCTTCTTTTGTGGAATCACCACCGGAATGATCTCTTCCTTAAAAATTCCATTTTTGATGGCAGCTCTCGCCCTCTGATGGCTCAGCAATCCTAATTCATCCTGTTCCTTTCTTGAGATTCCAAACTTCTCGGCGATGTTCTCTGCTGTGAGTCCCATGTGGTATCCATAAAAAATTTCAAAGAGACCATCAAACACCATCAAATCTGTCATCTCTTGGTTAAACATCCTGGCGCCCCAGCGACCCTTTGGGAATGCATAAGGAACCTGACTCATATTTTCCATTCCCCCTGCCACCACAACCTCTGCTTCACCTGTCAGGATCGATTGAGCGCCTAAGGCAATGGCTTTTAGACCTGAGGCACAGACCTTGTTGATCGTAAAGGCATTGGTTTCTTTCGGAACCCCTGCATAAATCATCGCCTGACGGGCTGGGTTCTGTCCCTGTCCAGCCTGTAAGACGTTGCCCATGATCACCTCATCGACTTGAACCCCCTGCATGGATTCATCCCATTGGTAATGGGATTTCTCCAACTCCGTCATTCCTGCCCATTTAAATGCATCAGGAGCGACTTCAAGAATTTCCTTCTTAACAATTGGCTTAAGACGGGCCTTTTTCAGAGCTTCTCTAATTGCAATGGCGCCTAATTTGATGGCCGAAACCTCCTTCAAGGAGGCCCCGAATGTGCCGACAGCTGTTCTCGCTCCACTAACAATGACAACTTCTCTCATTTGATTCTCCTTTTAATCCCCCCTGTTGGCAGATATGTGATGAAATGAAAAAAAGATAGGTTGTTAATTAATTCAAAAGATAATTTTCACAAGTATGTCTTTTAGCCTAAAACATTTTTTTTGTCAACATCTTTTTATTGGATTGTAATATTGATGAATTCGTAAAAAGTGGTCATTCCCGTGAAAACGGGAATCCAGTGAATTCAAATACTTCTGGACTCCTGCTGGAGTTTATCCCGATGCAAATCGGGGCAGGAGTGACAGATTAATAGACTTTTTACGAGACCATCATATTAATAATTTATTTTTAATTTCGATAGGTTGGCAGCAGTCAGGATAGCTTTAACAAGATTGGATGGATCAGCCAATCCTTTTCCAGCAATGTCATAGGCTGTCCCATGATCCACTGATGTCCGGATAAAAGGTAATCCTAAGGTAAAATTGACGGCTTCCTTAAAATCGAGCATCTTAATAGGGATGAGGCCTTGGTCGTGATACATGGAGACGACGACATCAAAGGCGCAACGGCCTGAAAGGTCGAAAAAGGAGTCAGCGGGAAAAGGCCCTTCGACATCCATTCCAAGGGATTTCGCCTCTGCGATGGCCGGGAGGATCTCTTTTTTCTCCTCTTCTCCCAAGAGTCCTCCTTCTCCACAATGGGGATTGAGGCCGAGGACAGCAATTTTAGGACGAGGAGTGCCAAAATATTTTTTCATCCCTTCGTTGGTCAATTGAAGGGTAGATAAGATACGATTCGTGGTGATCCATCTTGAAACATCCTTAAGGGGAAGATGGGTCGTTACCAGAACGATTTTCCATCTTGATCCCAAAAACATCATGGCAACGGAGGAGGCCCCAACCAGATGGGCTAAGAGTTCTGTATGGCCTGGAAAAAAATAACCCGCTGCATTCATCGCCTGCTTATTGATCGGACAGGTTGTGATAGCATCCAACTTCCCACTCCTCACCCACTTGACCGCTTCCTCAATATATTTCACCATTGCCTCTCCACACGTTCTGTCCGGTTGTCCGAAACGAAGAGAAGTGACATTTAATTGGGTTGGAGAAAAAAGAAATATTTTCTCAGGAAGATATCCACATTCTGGAATCTTCTCAATGACCTCCAGGGTTGTAGAAAGGTTTTGCATTTGGATGGCTTTCGAGAGCACTGCTCGATCGCCGAAGACGATGGGCCGGCACGCTTCAAACGGTTCTTTCATGGATAAAGCCTTCACGATGATTTCCGGTCCGATGCCAGTCGGATCACCCATCGTAATCCCGATTTTTGGAAGCGTCATAAAATTAACCTCTCTTATCAATCAGAAAATTAGTTTGTGCTTATTTGTTTTTTAAATAGAATATGAGAACCGGTCCTGATTATTTTCTTTTCTTCGGAGAGACTGTGCACTCAATCTGAGGTTCCCGAACCTCGATCTGATCCGCAGGGATACGAATCACTTTCCCATTGCGCCAGATGGCAATCGGAACTCCATTGCGGCGATGTTCGGCGATAGCCTCAGCCACAGCCTTCCGAAGAGCCTCCTCAGCCCGATACGCCAGGAGAGGAAGTAACCTCCTCGCTTTCTTCATTGCTCCTCCTTATATTTTAATAAAATCCCAAAGAGATCTGGATCAAGTATTTTGATCTTTCCTAATTCCTCAAAAGCAATCATTTTAGGGACATCCCCTGAATTATCAAAGATTGTCCATGAGTCCGCTAAAGGTTTATAGAAACGGAGAAAATTGGGCAAGCTTCTGCCGAAACGACGGCGGACAATAGCCTCTGGAATATGATGCCCTCCATTTTTTGTTCAGAGTTTTTGAACAATGGTTGAAGTAGTCATAATCCCCCTCAATATTTCGTAGTTATGTATATGCCAAATCGGCCAGTGCAAGGATATCCCTTTTGGTTTTTATGCTCGTTTAGAGATGCTTCGTAGGATTTATGAATAAACTTTCTTCCACATAGAGTACATTTAAAAATGTACTTGGGTCCAAAACTTGTCGTGCTCTTCCTCGTGCGCCTAGGAGTCATGCTCTTTCTCATGGGCTTTGATATGGCTAGCTCGGTTGGCCCTCTGAATGTAGGTGGGCTGAAATTGGACCCGATGCAGTTAACTCAACGGCATACCGTGGTTTAAACGGCACCTTTGTCACATTAGCACCTTGAATACGATCAACTCGATAAGATCTATCCTCTCCTGTATTATGTTTCACTGCATACAGCAATAGATTCCCATCACGCGTCCGCCGTAAAGAATATGGCTCAATTAGGCGGTGGCTAACATTGTAAGTTAAATCAACACAGAGTCGATTCGCAGCGGCAAAGCGTATAACTTCGAGCGGTGCAGTTCCATGCCAGGCCCGGGGCATGGCAGGCGGATGCCATGCTTCGTCCACTAGCATGCCCATAAGTGGCATCCGAGAAGGCATGACTTTTTCGACAGCACCATACAGCCACTCAAAGACGGCTGGCAATTCAATCCAGAATTGTTCAAAGGGTGGTAAAACAGGTAATTGATAGCCCAACATGTTTTCCCATTCGGCCTCTAATTCAGCTCTTTCCGGTTTCTTCTCAAGCATCTCCATGGTTGGGATGAATATGTTTTTGAATTTACATTTCTGTTCAAGTGTGTTCCTTACCAAAGCTCGATCTTGCGTTAGATTGTTATGACGAAATAAATGAATTACATCATAAAGATCCCGTGGTCTTAAGCGCTCTGCCAAAGCTCTAACTTTTTCTGCAAAGAGTTCCTCAAAGCAATAGCATAGAAAATGGATACCTTCTTCCGGTCTGTCTGAATACGGATGATGTACTTCGCGGCTGATAGTGTTAAGAACCAAAATCTCGTCATTAGTTAGATCCAATTTTACCCGAGGTAAATCGCCGCGGGGCAGCAACGGACCACGATAACTGATCCTGCCCTGTGCTGATATCTTTCCGCGCGGATTTGTATAAATTTCAAAATGCACTAAGTCTCGTGGGATCTCAACTCCCGATTTTTCATAAATCCAATCCGCAATTTCTTTAAAGGCCGCTGCCAAAAATTCTTGATTGCAATGATCTTGTTTTCTAATCGTAAAATCTAAATCTTCTGAGAAGCGGTAGGTTTCAAAATAACATTTCTTCAAACAAGTTCCACCCTTAAATACCCAATCGGAGCCCAATTCGCCATGGTTAGATATACCAGCCAATATCCATCCAAGCAGATAATCTTTCTCAACAATGTTTGGAGCAAGCCCAAACTCCCTAGAGAAATCTAATATTTCCAGGCGGCCGATCAAATTAACGCTCCTTTGCCCAATTTTTAGGAATCCACAGTCTCCACCGAGTAACCAGCTTGTCCGCAGATAGTTTTGGATCGAGCTTAGCGTTTCCTTTTGTGAGCCTGGTTTGACATAAGTAAATAGTATTCTCTTCGGATTGAGCAAATTTTTCTAAGAGAAAACCAAGGCGTTTAAATACAGCACCATTCTCTAATCGATTAGCATATTCAATCAGCAGATCCATCTTCTTATTTTCTGATCCCAGGTATTTGTTAAACATGTCCACGGTGGAACGAATTCCACCGCCAAGTTGGGGATTACTCAACATATCAAGTATTGTCCGAGTCGGATCTGAAACTGATATCTTTATCTGTCCTCTCCAAACCGATTTGAACCCAAACATTGCTTTCTCTGGTACCGTACGCAACATGAAACTTGTTCCCTTAATGACTGGACTACGATCTCTTGGCTTTCGCGTTGTCATCACAACGATGGTGCGAAAGATCTGTTCAGTCAGATCCCAGTACTCAGCTGCACTCCACCCCCCAATATAACAAGGCGAATACAAACGTTCCGCTATGATCCAGGGGTCTTCCAACGGAACATCGGCGCTTCGAGATTCAAGTGGTATGGGAACATATATGCCTCGTCGTATGCGTGAAAGCCAGCCTTTGGTCGCCCACCGTGCAAGCATCTTTGCTCCATCTGAAGCAGAGACGTCCAAAATTCCAGCAGTTTCCTGGACAGAAATAGTCCCTTTCGTCCTCCGAAGCACCTCAGACAGCCTTTTTCTATCAGTTTTCCCTAAACCGGAAACGGGTTCCATAATATATTTAAAGTGTAATAATTCGATTTTTGGATGAATTATAACACATGAAATATACTTTTGTAAAATAGAAAAAACTATATAGGTGCGCTTTAATTCATTTAATAGAGAAATTATGAATTATTTAATGTACTTCTATCTTTGGTTTGCTATTCCATACTTCGAGGACAAAGCGTCTTGTGCGGTATTCGCCGAATTCCTTCTCTTCTTTTTCTTTGAGGACGTGAAAGGTTTCGCCAGGGAAGTCGGGACCCCGAGGACATAGCAGATTCTTCGCCGATGAGACCATGTCAATACCGAATTACCGATGCTTGACCCCCAGGGTTTCTTCCTAGCTTTGACCCCAAATCTTCCAAATCCAATTTGGTCGATAAGCCAGTCGGTTTTGCGGAGGTTTTCAAGGAAATTGGAACCCGTCCCCAATTGCACTCCAAAGCAAAAGCTAATCTAACCTCTTGTGCCCACCGTATCATTGGATCGTTAATCTTCTTCATGAAAAATGGCAAACATTCTTTGATAAGTTTCTTATAGAGAGGCTTCTTCCTAAATTGTGAAGAATATTTCATTGAAAATGGTAAAGTGTCGATCAGCAAAAAGCCTTGCTCACCAAGGGCAGTTAGAGCAATATCTATGCTTTGTGGAAGAATTTTTGAAGGGAAAAAAGCATGCCAAATTCTATTTACCAACGGTGGTTGAAAGGTGTTGTAAAAATATCTGATTTCCCCATCTTCAGACCACGGAGGAGCTTCTGCAATAAGAAGATATTTGACTTTCTTTAACCTATTTAAGTTACACCGCCACTTCCGCTCCGTAGTTTGAAAAATCTGTTCCATACGTTTCAGACTTTCTGTGATTAGCTCCTCGCCTCTTAATCTGAAAAGGGCTTTAAGAATTTCTATTTGATTGGTAAATTGCTCAAATTCGCTCATTGTAAGAAATTAAAATTTGTCCCCAATTAAATTTAGGATTACTTCTCATTTTCACTCCCAATTCCGCAATCAGCACTCCGCATTTGGTGGGGCAAACTTTTTCATGGATGACACCGAATTTCAATTTTTTAAGCCTACCCTCGACCCTTTCTATAAGGGTTGACCCTCCCTCTATGATTTTCTCCATCTCGTTTGGATGTAATAATACTCTCGGGGAAATGTTATTCCCGCCAATGCAAGTCTTTTTGCCTGAGGACTTGTTTGCTGGAATGGGACACGTCCAGATGAAACCCAAATGTAAGGGGAATCCCTCTCTGTTATACTCATCAAATCCTTTGCCCTATTATTTAACCAGTTCTTGAGCCAGGTAAGCTTGTTAATCAATTTTTGCACTTGGTTTGCATCTGCGGGATGCACTTCTATCCAAATTGCTTCATCTGTAGATCCCGTCTTCTTAATACCAATGCCATAGTCCCAGCGCGGTTGGTCACGATACAACCCGTCTACCGCAGCATCGAGATTCAGGCTGCCGCTGATTTTCCGAGGATCTTTAAACGACAATCTGTTACGGTCTCTTTCCAGCAGTGCTTGGAGTCCGGCTCGGTAACAATCTCTCACGTCATTTGAGTTGGCTACTGTATCTTGAAATCTCATGATTTACTTATCCTTGAGTGTTGACAACCTTTGCCACCACATCGGCCACATGTCCGCTGAATTCACTGAGCCCACCCCATCCCGCCTCAGATGCTTTCTCTGAACCCGGGTCCAGGCCGGAAATATCATGAGTCCGACCCGTTTTCTGATCGAAATAATACACACACGCGATTTTTCCAAGAACCGCATCTGCCATTTCCTTCATGGGATCGGTTTTTCGCGTATTGAAGAGATCAAGAATCTTAATCGAAGGCGCCTGATGCTCCCGTATTACCTTTAATGCCCATACCACGTCGAGGACATGGGGCGAATGCGTTGAAAGACAAACTCGGTAGCCTCTTGCAAGAAGATCCAGGATCAACAGTAAAACGGCAGAAATAGCGTTCGGATGTAAGCCGGCTTCTGGCTCTTCGATGACAACCCACTCGACATCCTGCTTACGGGATACCTTGGTGGGAGGAAGAAGCCAGTAAAATCCCATCAATAAAGGCACAAACTCTCGCTGTCCGGCAGACCACACCATAAAAGGCAATGTAGACTCAGCCCCTTTAGCCTTGAGAACGAGTCTTTTCTGTGAACCATAGGTATCCACACGCAACCCAAAGCCATGAAATACCGTGCGATCCAGTATCTTTCGGAGTTCGTTCTTAAGACGGCGAGTTTGGGGAAAAATTTCACCTCCTTCACCACGACCCCATCCGGTTTCCATCAGCAAGCGGATTTTTTCACTGAAATCACGGACAGAGAATGGGTCGCTTGCCCCATAATCAGAAAAGGGACGTGGCCACCCTCTTCCAAGTGTCAATACTCTCTGGGCAGGAATAAAAAACAGGGATTCTTTTTTACTTCTTCTTCGACGTTGTATGAGAGTGGATAATTCAAGCGGTTCACCGTTGTATATGATAGCACTGCTATTATCTCCAATGCGCCATACGTCCCGCATCCCTTCACCGAGATAAATATCGAGAAAATGGCCGATATCCTTATTCCACACAAGCCCATGTGTCCCCATCTCGTTGATAACATATCCTGCATCCAATAGAAGTCTGAGGAATTGAAGGAAAATGCTCTTTCCCGTTGCCTGGGGTCCAACAAGGACGGTAAGATCCCCGAACGCAACATCTGCGTCTTGAATCTGCCCCACATTCTTCAACTGCAATCTCGAATTATTCATAAAAATGCTCTCCTTCGTCACTCGATTTATTATTATCGAATGTAATCAATAATCTCTGTCAGTGTGTTCAAAATCCACTTCTTCTAAAAATTGGGAAGTGTGCCTATTTTAATAAAATTATTTCACCTATCTAACTTCCTCCTTCTACGATCTTTATTTCTTCCTCCGTTAAGCCATAAAGTTTATAAACAATTTGGTCGATGAGCCAGTCGGTTTTGCGGAGTTTTCCTTTCAAGAGGAAATTGGAACCCGTCCCCAATTGCACTCCATTAGGCCAGTACTTTACGTCTAAGATCAGTTGTCCTGTAGCGCTGCTTTGAACTTCTCGGCTTATCTGGAATCGTCATCTCAAGCCAGCCGGCCACAAGCAATGGTTCAAGGTATGCTTTTCGAAAGTGTTCACGGTCTCTTAGACCAACCGCCCTCTGCAATTCCTCTCGGTTGCGAGCCGTTCGGGCTGCTTCAAGAACCGCCATGACTTGCGGGGTCACTTGCGGGGTCACTTGCTCACCAACTTGCTCACTGACTTGTTTGGTAATTTGTGGGGTGATCTTACGAGCTATTTCGACGTTTGGCCAGAAAGTGGCGGTGAAGAATCCATTAACCGCGAATTTTGGTTCAGGGCATTTATGCTTCCTTGCATCCTCTATCATGCGCCGGATTCCTGTCCCTGCTTTCTCAATAAAGGCGATTCGGTGAAGAAGGTCGCCTATAAGCGAATTCCGCCTTACACTGCGTGTGCCGAGTTCCTCTCTGGATTTCAGTGATGAGTTCAAAAAGCTCCTCGCGAGTCAACTGTCCTCATCAAAAGCTAAATAGAACCATTTACTTACTCTTGATGCATTCTTATTTTTAAGCTCAATAACCCATTAACTCATTCATTCGTATTTTATTAAATTCCGCATTCCCTGCCTACCGGCAGGCAGGCGCATTCCGCATTCCGCATTTGAATGGGCCAACTTTTTTATGTATGACACCCATTTACAGCACTTTTTTCCATTCTATGATAAGCTCTGCCCAAGCCGCTTGAGCCTTTTTCATAAGGTTTTCTGCCTTCCTAAAGGAGACTGGTTTGGTAGGCGCCCCTTTGTTCTTACCGCTTTTCATTTTAGCATGTGATAAATCAGCAGCCACACGTGTATTGTGAACATTTTTATACCAGGCAATTCCTTTTGGAAGCACTTTAGATAGCAGAGGGTTGTTGAGCCAATTCCCCAAATCGGGATGCGAACCACCTGCAGCTTTTGAGTATGCAGTGATAAGATTTGGATGCTTCAATGAGAATGCTTGTAAGAGAATCTCATTGAAGGTGTCCAGAATCATAATTCGAGCGCTTGGATCTCCAACTTGAAGTTCTTGTAAGCGAAGGCATTTGCTTTCTGCATTTCGTAAATCCTTTCCTAACGCTTTCCTCCACGGTATAGGAACAAATATTTTCATCTTGTTTTTGAAAAATGCCTCAAAAACTCCTGTCTTTTTGGGGGCTCTTTTTCGCAAGCCCAATCCGAGCATTAGTAGTTTAACTGCTTTGTTGACAGGTCGGGATGAGTGCCAAGAAGGGAAGTTCAAGAATAACAAAGAAGCGCAGAAGCGAGCTAAGTCCTGGTCATTTCTTTTTATTTCTCTTTTCAACAGTGATTTACAATCGGTAACATTATAGCGGGCATTAGGAGCATCTCCAAATAGTCTATGCAATAGAACTCCCCTTGCTATGGGGTTTTCCTGTTTCTTAATAAGCCCAACAGCATCCTTAGGTCCAGACCGACGCCCCCTGAATGTTAAAGACGCTATTGTAAGTAAAATACTCTTTTCTTCAGACCGACGATTAATCGTTTGGATCACCCGTCTATATGACGTGTTATTAGTAGCTGGTTCGCAAACGTCCATTGCCTCGATATAATTCGCTGCTGATGCATCAAATGTAGGATCCTGCATGAGAGCTTGAAGGAGAATGTCCGCGGCAACTTTGTCCTTTGGAAATTTCCTCAAGTAAATGGCGAAATTCCTAGAACAATCAGGTCTTATTGTAAGCATTGGAGCAATTCTCTTTAGAACGTCCATGCGAGGATTTAATCTAAGCAGTGAATATCTAAACTTCGTAATGTCATCAATAATCCACTGTTTTTTCTCCTTCCGAAGGCTTTTTCGAAACATCTTCATTAACTCTTTTTGTGTTGATGTGCTATTCTGATTGATTGTCACACTTAAGGCAACCGCACTCGGTATAGTTTTTTGGATTTCCTTGAGGCTGGCCACCTTCTTGGGAGGCTCGATTTTTTGCGCCTGAGGGACCAAACCAAGTTGCTTTGAGGCCAAATCTAATTTGAGCAAGGCACGGCGAAGTGGTACATCGTTCTTTGCCATCAGCTTTATGTCGTCCACATACCTCAAATACTTCACGTTTTTAAACATTTTGCCATCAAAATGAAACAAAAAACATTCCGCAAGAAAGGCAGATGGTTCTGGCCCTTGGGGGATACCATGACTGCAGTGCTGATCGCCCATCTCCATTGTCCAGGCTTCAAGACATTTAAAAAGCAAATTAAGCAATTCCCCACTTTTTACTTTCTTCTCGAGGCAGCTTCGGAGCAAATGATGATCTATCAACTCATAAAACGAGACTAAATCAAAGTCAGCAACATACACATTTTTTGTTTTGAATGCCTTAGTGATAGCCAAATTGTAAGCACTATAACAAACCTTCCAGGATCGATAAAAGAAGTCGCTGTATTTCCCAGCAAAAATAGCCCCAAAGCTTTTCTTAAGCGCATATTTGCGCTGTTCTTTTTCGAACTCCTCAGCAATTATATTGACTAACGCCTGGTAAACAATAAGGTCACAAAGGGAAAGCAGTGTCAATGGCCGAAGAACGCCACTCTTTTTGGGTTGGTAAACAACAGTAGGGGGCGTAGGTTTGTAGATGCCTTTTTTGATTTCCTTGATAAGGTCTTCAAGGTTTTGTTTTAGTGCAAGATTATATGATGAGAATAAATGTTGGTAGAATTTCTTATATTCTTTATTCCCACCCCTAACTATACGCGTAAAGGCGAGCTCAAAATTGTTATAGTTTAAAAACCGTCGAGGTAATGGCATAACAATTAATGTTTTTAGAATCCCCCTTGAAGGGTTTGTCGAGAATGGATAGCTTCAAGACCCTATAACGATTTGCCCTTCGACGATCTTTATTTCTTCCTCCGTTAACCCATAAAGTTTATAGACAATTTGGTCGATGAGCCAATCGGTTTTACGGAGCTTTTCTTTCAAAAGGAAATTGGAACCCGTCCCCAATTACGCGCAATCTACTTTAGAACTTGACTGAAAAAATGGAAGCACCCCAAAAAATTGTGCTTCCCGGAGAGGTAAATATCATCTCATATTGTGCGCTCGATAGCGCCCATTGCCGGCCAGTCAGAAGGGTAGAACCTCTTGACTACAAAATTCAGTCAGCTGTTACTCAACAACCCAGTGACTCTACGACTCACGACCCAACACATTACCCATTATTAATCAGTCCATAATTGTATGGACACTGGAAACCAAATCCCTCCTCCCTCCCTTTGCAAAAGGGAGGAATTCCCCTCTTTGGCAAAGAGGGGTTAGGGGAGATTTTCAGAAGATGTCTTCTCAATTATGGACTCATTAGTAACTCATTCATTCGTATTTTATTAAATTCCGCATTCCGCAATCAGCACTCCGCATTTGAATGGGCCAACTTTTTTATGGATGACACCCTCGCCTTTAGAACAATACTTCATTACTTATGCCTAACCCCAAGATTGTTACTATAGAGTTTCAAGACTGACTTTTTTCGCATTGATATTAACGAAATAAACGTTACGCAGTTTGCTATTCCATTTTTTAATTTTATGTCTATATATCTTGAACCAATATTCAAAAGGGTTACTACGAATTTCTTTCATTTTCCGCATGTGGGGTCTATTATAAGACCCTCTCGATGTATATCTTAACTCCCATCCTGTGCTACTTTTCTTCGGCAGGCTCGTAACAATAATATACGGAACTGATTCTCCCCATTTCAAATATGGTTTAATATTCTTCGATGGTATGCGTGCATCACTTGAATTTGGACTCTCATAATCGACAACCAACAGTGGGCGATTTTTAGAATCTCTGACAAAAATATCAGGTTGAAACTTCACTCCACCCTCATTAATTCGCAAGTCGCTCTCAACGACCGCTGCATTTTGTATTCCCCACACCACTTTGGTGATATAGCCAATTGTCCTCGGGTGAGTCAAATTATTTCCAGTAGTTGTGTATTGAAATGTGTCGTAAAAACCATCTGGTACATTCTGAATTTCTCTCGACAAACCCTTTATAAAAAAATTTACGACTTTAGGTATCTTCATTTCCTTATCTCCTCAGCCTCCATACCGAATTACCGTTGCCTTACCCTAAAAATTGCGGGATTTATTTACGCCGCCTTTTCTGCCCAATCTTTAGCAATCAGTGTTGCCTGCTCAAGGACGGTTTCTGTAGCCTTTTTCTGCTTGTCCGGCGGGTAGCCGTATTTCTTTAGGACTCTTTTTACCATTACCCTGAGCCTTGCCTGGACGCTTTCCCTCAAAGTCCAGTCTATTGTCACATTGTTTCTTATTGTGTCTGCCAGCTCTCTTGCGATTGTCCTTAATGTCTCATCGCCTAATACCTTGACTGCGCTGTCGTTGACTTCAAGGGCATCATAAAAGGCAAGCTCATCCTCTGTAAGGTTTAGTTTTTCTCCTCTCTTGTTTGCTTCACGCATGTCCTTTGCCAGCCTTATCAATTCCTCGATTACTCTTGCTGTCTCTATGCTCTTGTTCTGGTATTTTCTTATGGTTTTTTCTAACATTTCGGCAAAGGACTTCGATTGGACAAGGTTCTTTCTTGCCCTTGCCTTTATCTCATCATTGAGGAGCTTTTTTAGCAGCTCGAAGGCGAGGTTCTTCTGCTCCATGCCCCTGATTTCTTCAAGGAACTCGTCTGATAGGATGGAGATGTCCGGCTTTTTTAAGCCCAGGGAGTCGAAGATATCCACCACCTTGTCAGAGACTATTGCCTTTGAGATGATTTGCCTTATTGCAGTGTCAAGCTCTTCCTGTGTCTTGCCCGTCGTTGTGGTGTTCTTTATGAATTGCGACTTGACTGCCTGCAAGAACCCTACGTCATCCCTGATTTTTAATGCTTCTTCGTTTGGAACCGAAAGTGCGAATGCCCACAGAAGCTCTGTGGTATATTTTACGAACCTTTCTTTCCCGTCCTTTTGTGCAAGGATGTAGTCCATCGCTGAGGCTATTATGGCCATCTTGTCTTTTGGGGCTGCCTTGAAAAAGTTCTTGTAATTGAAGCCTTGCAACAGGGCGCTTGCTATCTCGTATTTTTCAAGCATTATTGCTACTGCTTCTTCCTGCGGTATGCCCACTTCGTTCCTGTCGCCTTCGGTGTATTCTGCCAACGCTTTTTTCAGCTCATCAGCTATTCCTATGTAATCAACAACCAGACCGCCGGGCTTGTCCTTGAAGACACGGTTTACCCTTGCTATGGCCTGTATCAAACCATGGCCCCGCATAGGCTTGTCTATGTACATCGTATGGAGGTTCTTCACATCAAAGCCTGTAAGCCACATATCTCTCACGATTACAATTTTGAGAAGGTCATTGGGGTCTCTCATCCTGTCCCCAATGTCCCTTCTCCTTTGCTTGTTCCTTATGTGCTCCTGCCAGCCTGCAGGGTCGCTTGCCGAGCCGGTCATAACCACTTTGATAAAGCCCTTGTCATCGTCCTTGTGGTACCATTCAGGCCTGAGCTTAATTATTTCGTTATGGAGATCGACACAGATTCTCCTGCTCATACAGACAATCATCGCCTTGCCGTCAAGAACGTTCAGACGTTCTTCAAAATGGCTGATAATGTCTCTTGCTATGTTCCCTATGCGCTTTTCGCTGCCTACCAGCGCTTCAAGCCTTGCCCATTTGCTTTTCAGCTTCTCCTTCTTCTCAATCTCTTCGCCTTCTGTCACATCCTCAAATTCTGGGTCAATCTTCGGGCGCTCTTCTGGCTTTAGCTCAAGCTTTGCAAGCCTGCTCTCGTAGAATATCCTTACTGTTGCGCCGTCATGGACAGCCTTTTCAATGTCATAAATGTCAATATAATTCCCGAATACTGCGGGCGTGTTCCTGTCCGCCTTCTCTATTGGCGTTCCTGTGAAGCCGATGAACGAGGCATTTGGCAAGGCATCCCTCATATGCCTTGCGAAGCCGTCTATGAAGTCGTACTGGCTCCTGTGCGCTTCGTCAGCTATGACGACTATGTTCCGCCTTTCCGAGAGCAATGGGTAAGGGTCGGTTTTTTCATCGGGCAGAAATTTCTGTATCGTTGTGAAGACTATACCTCCTGAGGCTACTTTTAAGAGGTTTCTTAGCTCAGCTCTTGTTTCGGCTTGGACAGGCTTTTGCCGTAATATTTCGTTGCACCTGCTGAAAGTCTCGAACAACTGGTCGTCCAGGTCATTCCTGTCTGTAAGCAAGACAATGGTAGGGTTATCTAAGGCAAGGACGAGTTTTCCCGTGTAGAAAACCATGGTCAGACTTTTTCCTGCACCCTGGCTATGCCACACAACGCCGCACCGCTTGTCGCCTTTCGTGCTTGACGCCCTCATCGTGGCCTCGACCGCCTTGTTCACAGCATGGTATTGGTGGTAGCCTGCCAGTTTCTTTAGGGGTGCATTGTCCTCTTTCTCAAAGACGAGGAAGTGCCTGACTATGTCAAGGAAGCGCCCTTTTTCAAACATGCCTTTAAGAAGGACTTCCATTGACTTGCTTCTGATGTCTGACTTTATTTCCTTCCCATCTATCGTCCTCCAGAGCATGAACCATTCCTTGCCGGAGGTGATGGTGCCTGCCCTTGCCTCCATGCCGTCACTGACTACCAGTATGCCGTTGTAGTTAAAGAGTGATGGGATTTCGTTTTTGTAGGTTTCAAACTGGCTAAATGCTGTCCAGACCATGGCATTTTCATCGGCGGGGTTCTTAAGCTCGATAACTGCTAATGGAAAGCCGTTGACGAAGATGACTATGTCTGGCCTTCTGTTGCAGTTGTTCTCAATGACTGTGAACTGGTTGACTGCCAAGAATTCATTGCGCTCTGGCTTTTCAAAATCGAAGAGCCAAACTTTATCCCCTGTAATACGGCCGTCTTTATTCCTGTACTCGACATCTAACCCATTAACCAGCATCCTGTGAAAGCTTTGGTTATTAACGATGAGCCTTGGGCTTTCTGTCCTTAAAACCTTCTTTATGGCTTCTTCCTTTGCCTCCTTCGGGATGGCGGGGTTTATCTTGTCAATCGCTCTTGCCAATCTTTCCAATAGGACAACATCGGAATAGGTTTTTCTTTCCGGTTTTGTCCCTTCAGGCGGAGGTGCGATGTCAGGCCCGTAAAGAGTGTTGTATTCCAACTCTTCAAGAATGTCCAAGGCTGCCAGCTCAACGTCTGATTCGGTTATTATGCGGCTCATTATGCTACTAATTGCTCTTTTAATTCTTCGCGCTTAGTCCACAAAACTGGTCTAACGCCATAATTTTTCAATGCGTCAACAACAGCTGAAACTGGAGCATGGTCGGAATCATTTAAAAAAGCATATGCCAAAGAATTTGCTGGCCTAACCTCTTTTGTATCAATCCATGAAAAAGCCAAAGCTTGAGCAGTATCCCGATTAGGCCGATTAATTGCTTGTAAAATACGCTCCGGGTATTTTCTTGAGGCAGGAATAACAAAATCAAACATATGGTCATAACCGGACTTCCCTGTAAATTTAACCCTAGGAGTGTACCGAACTTCATTTGCGTTCAACCAAGAAGTAACATCTTCAAGAAAAAGACTCGTAACCATTGGCACAGATAAATAAAAAAGGTCATTAACGGCGAGCATAGCTTGAACAAGATTATGTTTCCTCAAAGCAAAATTATCCGCAGATGTATGAATTACCAACGCTTCATCGTCAACTTTTACACCAAAGCCATTAAGCGTAAGCATAAGCAGTTCCTTGCGCTTTTTGCTTTCCAATTCACAACCAGATTGTCGCAAATCGCCAATTGTATAGCCATCATCAGTTAAGATAAGCCCATTGTTGTCACGCTTAACAAATATCTGAAGATAATCATTATGACGATCAAGGTATGGAGTGGTAATCTCAACCCAATCTTTAATCTGCCGTAAAACCGTTTTATCTTTCAACCAACGAAGATATTTATCGAGTAAATCTTGTATTTCATTAATCATAGGAATAACCCCTTTTCAATATTTGGAGGTTCAGTAATATTACAATACCGCATAAAATCTTCCAAAAGCTGCCACAAATCTGTTGTATTAGGAAATTTATCATGAGGAACAGAAACTGCCCACTTGTCGCCATAACCTTCTCTATAAACATGCAAATGAGGAGATGAGATTTCTTGTCCATCAGGATTTCTATGCGGTTGACCACCAAAATCAACACGAACAAGTACAACAACTTGATGAGTTCTATTTTGATAATTCCCTTTTAATAGATCTATTTTCCCACGACCAATATCAAGAATAAAGTTCTCACGTTTATTTCGAGAGATTAAAGGTATACTAATTCGCCCCCCAAGCCCAGGATAATCCCAACCTTTACTATCCATTTTTATTTTTTCCATTGCAATAAGGGAATCTGCTTCTGCTTGAGTTAAATTTATTTCCGCCATTATTATTTACTCCTGACAGCAATCGCTGCTTCAATCCAATACTGATTCTTTCTTCTTTTATTTTCCATAATTAAATCTCCTTTTATCCTGCGGGAACTCTAATTTGGCCTGACATGACCTTTGGGAGAAGAGAATCTCTTATTGAGGATAATGTTTCTATTTCAGCATTATTATGATAAATTTTAATAAAATTATTAGAAATGAGATTCTCATATTGGTCAAGTATTTTCCCGTCCGGAATGACTATTCTAAGGTTCCTAACACTGCTTTGAGTGATTAAAGGCTGTGTTGTCCCCACATTGAGAGATTCATAATTTATTGTTACTAAAATATGATAAGCGTATCCATAATATTTAGATTTAATTACCAATGTGTTATCTGATGGGAATGAAGGATAAAAGATTCTCTGAACTATTCCATGTGTTCCTACTCTCCCAATGATGATTATTGGCTCATCATATAATTTCTCCTTTACAAAGCCCATAACTGAGCTAGCACCGATCAAAGGTGTATTAAACTCGGATGTTTTAATATCGGATTTATCATTGGGACGTTTACCACTTGTTATCTCAATAATCTCCTCAAAATTTCCAATACTCCACCCTTTCGGTATCTCCCCCAGATCAGAATCAACCATATCACCGCCGCTTGACTTGTAAGGCTTGCCTTTTTCGTTTGGGAATTCAAAGTCAATGAACCAGCGCTTGAAAAGGGCTTGGCCAATTTTTTCAAGCGTTTTGTCCATTTGGCAGTTGAGCTCGATTTTTTCGTCCAAAGAAGAAAGTATATTTCCAATCGATTCCCGTTCCAGGGAATTGGATGGAATAGATACCTTAAAGTTATTTAAGCCTTGCTTGGTAACACATCCAAAAACTGTGCCCTCTCCCTCAAACACTGCTCTAATTTTCTCTTTATTAAATACGAGGAGATAGTATAAAAATTCATTATCTTTGTAATTTATAGATAATGACGCGAGCCCCCTGCCGATACAAGAATCTTCATTGGCAATGTTTACATCACCAATTGGTGCTCTAACCGATAAAAGAACATCGCCCTGTTTAGCAACCCGTTTTGGCTCAGAGCACCAGACCATAACTGAAGGATATTTTCTTCCAAAATCTCTTCTACCCTGGAAAAATGGCAAACCTCTGTTCTGGGTATTATAAGTTGATGAAGGAGGAGACTGGCCCATAATTATAGTGGATATGTCCCTCAAACTTTTTATGTCCCAATCGTAAGGAATCATCCCTATTTCTGTTTCTTTGAACTTCACTTGGTTTTTAGATAACATACCCTATTCCCGCTAGGTTCTTTTCTATCTGCTTTTCAAGTTCTCTTGACTTCTGAAATTGATTGGCAAGCTCTGCGGTTAGCTTTTTCATCTTCTCCTCAAAAACTTCATCATCCTCCTCAACATCTTCAGCACCCACATAGCGCCCGGGCGTAAGGATGTGACCATGCTGCCTAATCTCATCCAGCTTTGCGGATTTGCAGAAGCCTTTAATGTCTTCGTATTTTCCGCCTTCGCCACGCCAGGCATGATAAGTGCTGCCAATCTTTTGTATTTCTTCGTCAATAAGCTCCCTGTGTCTCCTGTCTACCAGGACTCCCATCTTCCGGGCATCAATAAAAAGGACCTGTCCTCGTCTGTCCCTGAATTTGCTGTTCTTCTTGTCTCTGGTGACAAACCAGAGGCATGCAGGAATCATGGTGTTGTAGAAAAGTTGTGTCGGCAAGGCTATCATGCAGTCAACAATGTCAGCTTCAACGATGTTCTTCCTAATCTCCCCCTCGCCGGAAGTGTTGGAAGACATCGAGCCGTTAGCCAGAACAAAGCCCGCTATGCCATTAGGGGCAAGGTGGTAGATGAATTGCTGCACCCAGGCAAAGTTTGCATTGCTTATCGGAGGAGTACCATACTTCCACCTTGCGTCATCCCTTAAAAGCTCTCCTTTCCAGTCGCTGTCATTGAACGGTGGATTGGCAAGGATGAAGTTTGCTTTCAAGTCCTTGTGCTGGTCGTTGTGGAAGCTGTCGCCCCATTGGATATCAGCATCTATACCCCGAATTGCGAGGTTCATCTTGCACAAGCGCCACGTAGTAGCGTTTGACTCCTGCCCGTAAATGGAGATATCACCTATCCTCCCGCCATGGGCTTGGGCGAATTTTTCGCTTTGGACAAACATGCCCCCTGAGCCGCAGCATGGGTCAAACACTCTGCCCTTATAAGGCTCTATCATCTCAACAAGCAGCTTGACTATGCTGCGCGGCGTGTAAAACTGGCCGCCTTTCTTGCCTTCGGCGTCTGCGAACTGCCCGAGGAAATACTCATAGACCCTTCCAAGGATGTCCTTGCTCCTGTTCTCAAAGTCGCCCAAGCCAATCGTGCCTATCAGGTCTATCAATTCTCCAAGCCTTTGCTTATCAAGCGAGGGCCTGGCGTAATCTTTAGGAAGCACGCCTTTAAGCGAGGGATTGTCTTTCTCAAGGGTGTCCATGGCCCCATCAACAATCCTCCCGATGGTAGGCTGCTTCGCATTCTTTTCAAGGTATTTCCAGCGCGCTTTCTCAGGCACCCAGAAAATGTTTGCTGCCAAGTACTCATCGCGATCTTCCATAACTTCGTACCGTTCCTGAGGCTCCCGGACATACCATTCACTCTTAGGGTTAGATGCCTCGTGTTCAATCATGTCGTGGTAATCCTCAAAAGCATCAGAAATGTATTTGAGGAATATTAGTCCAAGGACAACATGCTTATACTCTGCAGCATCCATGTTACTTCGAAGCTTGTCCGCCGCCTGCCAAAGCTTCTGTTCGAAGCCAAGATTTGCCCCATTATCCCGCTTACTTTTAGTCACTCCCAAAACCTCCATTTCTCCGTACAGGGTGATCCCAACAAAGAAGGATCGCTGCCCCTAAACTTGAAATCACAATTTGTGATTTCAAAACAAAAAAGCCCATTCTTTTTGAGAATAGGCTCTATGTTGATCAAGCATCCTTACATATCACCTCCCATGTACCACACAGGGTACAAGGCCCTGCCCTTATTTTTCGTTCAACTGGAATTTTAACTCGAGTTGTGGATTTTGGGCCTTCGCTTCGGTGAATATCTTTTTAACTAAAGCAATAGAATCTGAGAATGCCTTCTGCGCCTCAGACTTGGAGAATAATGTCCCTGATTCGTAAGTCATCTCATTTCGCTTTCTCCGCATCGTTTCAAATTTTTCAGTGAGTTCTCTGTATGGGTCGCCTAATATGGCACTTGTCATCTCTACAACCGTCTTATGTTGTGCCCCATCATCAGGAACATACCCTTTTAATAACATCAGCGCCCTTCCTGCTTTGAGCATTGCGTTGTAGGCTAATAAATAAGTTGCTCTTTCTGCGAGGTGAGCGATCTTTTTGGCTTCTTCTAGATCCAAGACGGCCTCTTTCAATAATGCCTCTATCTGAACAAACCCTGCCTTTTGCTTTCTTATCTTCCCTGCTTTTTCAAGTTTTTTAATAAGCTTATCCAGCATTCAGCGTACCCTTCAAAATGAGGATTTTGTCTTTCAAAACCAGGTTGAGAAAACCTCCTTCCTTTTTTCTCTCTTTTTCAAATTCTTCTCTGGCATAGGAAGTAAAGTTGATCTCTCTGCTCAATTTCGATTCAAGACCACGAATATCACGGGTAAATTTACTTTGTGGATATTCACCTACCACCACAAGATCTATATCCGAGGCTTTTTTCTCCTTATCTTTAGCGTACGACCCATAAATAAATGCCAAGGCAATCCCCCTGAATTTTAAAACGACCTCCTTGATGCTTCCCTCCACGCCCTCTGTCTTAAAGATAATCCTTTTAAGTTCTCTAAAGAGAGGATAGTTTTTATTGATGGAAAAAAATTTGACCCTTCCTTTTGTCATCGAAGTGTAGAGCCCCTCCTCCTCCAGTTTTTTCAACTCCCTCGAAAGATTGCCTGGATCTTCATCGATGAGACTGGAGAGCTCTCTCACATAGTAATTTTCATCGGGATGGGTAAAAGAATAGGTTAACAATTTTTTTCTTAATTTCGTATTTAGCAACACCGACATGTTTTAAGCCTTCTTTTGTTGTTATTCTTACATCATTTGTTGTAAATTATACAACAGACTCTACCCCACTTCAAGTATTTTCTCCTGGGAGTTTAAATAACAAAAAAACCCATTCCCTATTTTATAAAAGCTCCGGATGGTTTTTCTTAAGCCAAGTGATGACCTCGTCCCTGAAATCCTTAACGAACTCAACCAGCTCATCCGCATCCGACTCCGAAGCCCCACCTACCTCATCGTATTCCACGATGTTACGCTTCTTTCGGCAGTCGTCAAGATACTCGGCATCCGCTTTCTTTGCTTCGCCCAAAATCTCAGGAAGAGCTGCCAACGTCCGGTAGTGCTGCAATTCACGGGATGGTCGGTAACCTTCGGCGGAAAGTAGAATCCTGTAGAGCTTCAATGCAGCATTGTATACAATACCGAAACGCCAGTCTGAAGAGATATCCCTTTGGGCATCGCTGAGATCACGCTCCACAATGCTTAAAAGACTACTGATTTCTTTTCGGCTTGTTCGATAGGGCGTTAGCCACCCATTATCTGCCCATTGCTTCAAGCTCACGCTGGGATCCTATGATGAAGATTTTGAGAGTCTCCATAACGCTGGAGACAAAATGCTCCTTCGCTCGAATACGCTTTCGAAACTCCTCCTCACGCAAAACGTGTGGATTAACCTCGCGCCCAATCTTTTCTTCGATACCCGACAATAACCGAGAGAGGTCTCGCAATCCGAGTTGGCCAATCACCATCAAATCCACATCGCTGCCGGCTTTCTCCTCCCCACGGGCAATGGACCCGAACACAAAAGCCACACGGATCCTCTTATCCGTAAGCGCAGACTTCAGCACATCAGACAGGCCTGAGGTCTTCAGCACCAGATTACGAATTTCAGGATAAAGAGGGTTTTCGGTTTTGGCACGATAATAAACGCGATTGCTATCCCTCCGGCTTTGGACGAGATCCAGTCGGACCAGTTTGCGCAGTTCCTGCCGAAGGGTACTGTCGTTCAGACCTGACCGGCGCTCAATTTCCCGAACATGCAGCTCTTTTCCAGTCCCACTAAAAAGGAGCCGGAATATCTCTGCACGCGCTCGCGATGAAAGAAGCTCAGCCAATCGATTCATATTGCGTGTTTATACCACGCAATTGCGTGGTTTGTCCACTCATTTTTTCTTTTGGGCGTTAATCCTCGATCGTAAGGCCAAAAACAAAAGCCCATTCCCTTTTGGAGAGTAGGCTCTGTCATATCTAAATCCATATCACCTCCCCCTATAACTGTGAATCATAAGGCGTAAGGCGCCTGCCTACGCCAAGGCTTCGAGCAGGCAGGCTTACCCTCTCCCTTGCTTGGCGTAGGAAGGCGCATGAGGAGAGGGGTGTTAGAAGTTACCGAGGATGACCTAATCTACCAAATATAAAATGAATAATCAAGGAAACATCTTTCACTAATTTTTTTATTTTATAGAAAATAAAAGAGAGAAGGGAAAGGAGTTAAAATGGTACAATAATTATGGGCAATTTATAAGGTTGAAAAATGGTGGACTGCAGAGACTTCACTTATAAAATGAAAAGATTAAAGTTTGATCTCGATGACGGACTTTTCTTTCAAAGTGCCGAGATATTGTCTAAAGGCCTTTTCCATCTCACTTTCATAATAATCCGCCTGAACTTTTTCTTTAACCTCCTCAAAGGGGAGAGGGTCTATTCCCTTTCGATCGAGGAGTTTAATAATATGGAAACCAAAATCCGTTCGAACAATCCCGCTCACCTCACCCACCTTGAGGCGCAGCGCCTCTCTTTCAAAGGCTGGAAGGAGTTCTCCCTTCTTAAAATAACCTAAATCCCCCCGGCCTTTATTCGACGAATCCTCTGAATAGAGGAGGGCCATCTCCCCAAAATCCTCTCCCCCCTTAACTTTTTCTAAGACTTTCTCACACCTCTTCCTAATTTCCCGAATCTCCTCCGGTGTGGCCCCTTTTGGAATGACGAATAGGATGTGGCTGGGTCGATAGGTTTCATTGGTTCGATACCGATAGATATTCTTTTGATAGAAATCCCTTAATTCTTTTTCTCCAGCCTTCGTTTCGACCTTCACTGACCAATTGATTAACTTTTGGCGCTGGAGGCCTTTTTCGATCTGCTTCTTATAAGTCTCTAAAGTCAGACCTTCGACGGCTAACGCCTTTTCTAAATCCTCTTGGGTGACAGCGTTTCTCCGTCTGACTTCCTCCAGAGTGGCTCCTATCTCTTTGCTGGAAATTTTGATTCCAGATTTCTTCACTTCCTGGTCAATCAATTTCTCCTCAATCAGCTTCTCCAATACCTTTCGACAAATCTCCTGCATTTTCCTCTGTCTCTCCAAACGATCTGTGGTCACGATCTCTTCTTTAAGAGGGTTGATCCACTTTTCAACTTCGGAGAGGGTGATAATTTCTTGATTGACCACAGCCACCACGCGATCAACGACCGCCTCACTTAATGTAATCGGTCCGTAGAAAAAGAGAAAGAACCCAAATAGTAAAAAGAACCTTTTCATCTTCTCGCTTCTCCCTTTTATGACCTGAGCCATTTCTTGTTGATCTTCACTTTCGCCTTCCCTCTGAGGCCTTTAAACCACTTCTGATAATTCTCCTCCCCTTTCTTTTGCCCAAGCTCTTGGAGAATCCCTAACTTGGCTTCTTCAAATGGAATCTGCCGGGGTTCGATTTTCTCTTCCAATTTAAAAATATGATACCCATACGGGCTTTTGATCACCTCGCTGATCGCTCCCACCTCCATATTAAAAACATGGTCAAATTCGGTTGGCTTCTCCCCTTGGCTGAAATAACCCAAATTCCCCCCCTGAGCCTTTTCCGGCCCCAGGGATTTTTCCGTAGCCACTTTCTCAAAGCTCTCTCCTTTTTTTAGCCGTTTCAAAATCTGGATCGCTTCCTCCCCATCTGCCACAATGATCTGACGCGCCCTCACCTTCTGGCCAATCTGAAATGAGGACCGATGGTCTTCATAATATTGAAGGACTTCCTTTTCATCAATTTTCTCTGGGGAATGAAGGGCGCTCCGGATGACCTTCTCCGCTAATAATTTTTCTTCCAGCCGAGCTTTCCATCCCTCCAAGGTCATCCCCTTGAGGCCTAATTTCTCTCCAAATCCTTCCCCCGAATAATCCATTTTTATTTCAGAAATAGCCTGATTCAACTCTTCCGGAGAGACCTTGATCCCCAAGCGCCGAGCTTCTTGGACGAGAATCTTGCGTTCGATCACCTGATCGAGATAAGCCTGCCTCAGGTTTCCAAGACCTGCTTCTTTTGCCTCCTTGCCTGGTTCTAATATCAACTCCTTAAACTCCCGATCAAATTCTTCAATCGGGATCTGTTCCTCATTGACTTGAGCGATAATATGTTCGGGGAGTCCCGCTCCCCATTGGCCACATCCCCAAAGGAAAAATAAAAGGATGATTAAAAAGAGGAAGGTGGAAGATTTTTTCATTTCTTCTCTTTTTGGGGTTTCGACTCCTTTTTCTTTTCTTCAGCCCATAGCTTCTCATTGATGAGGACCTTGGCTTTCGATTTTGCTTCTTTTACATATTCAAGATAGGCTTCCTGTTTTTTCTTCGGCTGGAGGAAAAAGCGGATCCTTTCTTTGACTTGATTCAGGGGCTTCAAGGCGCTCCCCCGCATGTCTTCCAATCGGATAATATGGTACCCATAGGGCGTGCTGACGACCTCACTGATCTCCCCCCTCTTTCTGAGGGAAAAGGCCGCTTCTTCAAACTGAGCAAAAGGAGGCGCCAACTGCCCTCGGCGAATATAGCCGAGATTTCCCCCATCTTCCTTGAATTTACCGATATTGTAGGTGGAGGCTAATTTCTCAAAACTTTCACCCTGCGAGAGTTTCGTCACCACCTCCTTCAGAGCGGGTTGCGAATTGACAACAATGTGCCGGATCTTTATCTCCTGTGGTTCCGTAAAGAGGGCTTGGTTCTCTTTATAGTATCGTTGGATCTCCTCTTCTGAGACTTCATCTCTCCCTCTCAATCCCTCTTCGATAAGGGCTTCGATGAGGATGGCTCTTCTCGCATCCTCTACCTTCGCCAGGGTCTCTTTATTCTTATCCAAACCTCTTTTCTTGGCCTCCTGATAGAGCACCTCTCGGGGGATCACATAATTTTCAAGAAAATCTCTCGTCCCTTTTTCACTCAACAACTTCATCTTTCCTTCCAAGGGTTGCTTTTCCAACATCTGCTGGAATTCTTCCAGGGAGATAGTAACATCGTTGATCCTGACCAGTTCTTTCTCCCCCAATTCCTTCTCTCTTGATTTCTGACAGCCCAAAAACAAGAAAGACAGGGAGAGCAAGATCCCGAAGAAAACCAATCTTTTCGTCATCATCCTCACTCCATGGATTTATCTGTAGACCTATTCCTCCCTCTTTGTTAAAAGGGGGCAGGATGAAATTTACCATATCAAGCCAATGCTTGCAATAGCTTTTTGGCCGCCCCAAAGGGATCTCCCCTTGCATCAGGCCATCCTTGAATGACCAATTTAGAGTCTGGGGTGAATCGATATTTACCCTCCCCTTCATGCACAAACTCCACTACCCTCTGGGGAGAGACCCGGGTCCTCTCATCAAAAGTAAGGATAAATTGAGAAGGGGTCTCCTCAAACTTTTTGATCGACAATCTCGTCAAGAGAATTTTCACCTTGATCACTTCCAGGAGATGATCCACCTCTTTAGGAATCTTTCCAAATCGGTCGGCCAGTTCCTCTCGAATCATTCCTACTTCCTCATCAGAACGAGAAAGAGAAAGCCTTCGATAGAGGCTCAATCGTTCTCCTGCATCTTCCACATAGGCCTCTGGAATGAAGGTGGGAAGATGGAAGTGAATTTCTGGAGTGATCTCTTCTATGACTTCTTCGCCTTTTAATTCCCTGACCGCTTTCTCCATCATTTGGGTGTAGAGTTCAAATCCCACGGCAGTGATGTGTCCAGATTGAGATGGCCCGAGGAGGTTCCCCGCTCCCCGAATCTCCAGATCCTGAATCGCGAGTTTGAATCCGGATCCCAGCTCGCTCAATTCCTGAATTGCTCGGAGCCTTCTCATAGCATCCCTGGAAAGAATGAGATCTCCCGGAATGATAAGATAAGCATAGGCTTGATGGCTCCCCCGGCCAACTCGGCCACGAATTTGATAGAGGTCTGCCAGACCAAAACCTTCTGCATGATTGATCAGGATGGTGTTGGCGGTCGGGATATCCAAACCGGATTCGATAATACTGGTACAAACGAGAAGATTAATTTCCTTCCTGACGAATTGGAGCATCACCTTCTCCAATTCCTTTTCTTTCATCTGACCATGGGCAATGGCCAGGGAGGCTTCTGGAATAAGCCGCTTTAAATGGCTGGCCAGGGTATGGATGTTTTGAACACGATGGTGGACGAAGAAGACCTGACCTCCTCGATCGAATTCTCTCTGGATGGCTTCTCGGATGACTTCATCATCATAACGAATCACGAAAGTCCGAATCGACAGACGATTTTCAGGGGGGGTCTGGATGAGACTGAGATCCCGAATTCCAGAGACAGCCATTTGGAGTGTTCTTGGAATAGGGGTTGCTGTGAGCGTGATCACATCCACTAATTTTTTCATCTGCTTCAATTTCTCCTTATGGGAGACTCCAAATCGATGCTCCTCATCAATCACCACTAGTCCTAAATCTCGAAAGGACACATCTTTCTGCAAAAGTCGGTGTGTCCCGATCACAATATCCACCTTTCCTTCCTTCAGCCGTCGAAGGATCTCCTTCTGCTCCCGGGGGCTTTTAAATCGGCTCAATACCTCAATCACCACCGGATAAATCTTGAATCGCTCGCAGAAGGTCTGATGATGTTGTTGGGCCAGAACCGTGGTAGGGACTAAAATGGCGACCTGTTTTCCGTTCATCACGGCACGATAGGCAGCCCGGATGGCCACCTCTGTCTTACCATATCCAACATCTCCACAGATCAAGCGATCCATGGGTTTGGGGTTGCCCATGTCCTTCATCACCTCATCAATCGCCTGAATCTGATCCGGGGTTTCCTCATATTCAAAAGTGGCCTCAAACTCTTTATAGAACTGATCTAAAAGAGGAAATTTGAAGCCATCAAAGACCCGTCTGGCCGCATAAAGGTCGAGGAGTTCTTTTACCATCTCTGAAACAGCAGCCTTCGCCCTCTTTTTCGCCCTCTGCCATGAACTGCTTCCCAGTTTATCAAGTCTGGGGGATTTTCCATCCCCTCCGATATAGCGTTGAATTAAATTGAGCCGGTCCACAGGAAGATAGAGTTTATCTCCATCTTGATACTCTAAGAGAAGGTAGTCGTTCGAGACTCCCCAAATCTTCAAATGCCTCAGCCCTCTATAACAACCTATTCCATAGTCGACATGGACGATGAAATCATCTTCTCGAAGTTCACTGTACGCAGAGAGGGTCGGGCTCCTTCTCTGCCATGAAGTAGAGACGATAGAAGTCCGAACCTTTCCTTCAGCAAGCCTCCTTCTCTCACCAAAGATTTCCTCTTCGGTCAGAATCACCCATCCCTCCTTGGGGGTTCGAAACCCTGAGGAGAGGGAACCGACAAGAAGCACGAGTCCTTCTTCGGATTGATCAAGGGCCTCTCTGAACCTTTTCGCTTTTTCCAGTCGTGGTTCCACTCCATATTGGAAGAGAAGGTCCCTCAATCGCTCAGCCTGACTTGGATTATGGGAAACGATGAAGACTCCTATTCCTTTTTCCTGCCAGTCACGAAGGTTTTTCAAGAGGACTGAAAAAGGAGAAGTTTCTTGGAAACCGGTTTTCGCAGAGAGGACAGCTTTTATCTCCCTCTGTAGATTTTCATTGGTCTCCATCTCAAAAGAAAAAACTTGTTGACATGGGGAAGGGGCAAGGGGGCCTGCTTGGAGATAGACTGCTTGAAATCTTTCCAAACAAAGCGAGACCTCTTCATCACTGAGATAAGTCGTCTCCGGCGGAGTCACGGAGCTCTTTTTTAACAAGGCCTTCTCATAATGTTCTTTGATCAGATGAGAAAAGGCCTGGGCCTCCATCTTCACCTCGTCGCCCTCTTCAATAAAGATGGTTCCATTCCCCTTTAGATAATCGAGAAGAGTCCTCATCGGTTGAACAGAAGAGTCTCTCGAAATATCCCTCGCGGGGAGAAGGACGACATTTTCCATCATCCCCTGCGGAAGAGAACGCTGAGTCTCTGTCTCGAATCGGCGGATGGACTCTAATCGGTCTCCATCAAATTCCAATCTAAGGGGTTCTTCATAGAAGGGAGTATAGATATCAATCATCGCCCCCCGGACGCTAAAATCCCCCCTCTCCTCGACAATCCTCGCTGAGGTATATCCTCCTTCGTGAAGAAAATTGATCAATCGGTCGCGATCTACCTCGTCTTCTACAGAAAGGGAGAAAACAGATTCTTTTAAATCGGCCGGAGTCATAACCTTCTGCATCAAAGCCTTGACGGAGGAGACGATCATGACCCCCTCCTCCTTTAGAAGGGAAAAAAGGACTCTGACCCGTTCCCTGACGATTTCAGGATGAGGAGGAATTTCATCATAAGGAAGGGTTTCCCATTGAGGGAAGAGAAGGGGTGGAACTTCCGGCTCATCCATAAAAAAATGGAGATCTTCCAGGAGGGTCTCAGCATTGCTCAGGTGGGGGACGACGACCAGCATGGGCCCCCTCACTTTTTTTCTCCAATGAGATAAAAGGTAGGCCTTGGAAGAACCCGCCAGACTGGTCAATCCAATACGTTTCCACTTCCTCCATGGTTCAGAATCGAACCACGAACCAATAGAAGAGACATTTCCTTTTGTCCAATCATCCATATCTATTCATTTTCCATTTAAAGTGGCAAAGGTGTCAAGTTGGGGTAAGCCCCCAATGACAAACTCTTCACAGTATAGCGTTTAAACTTTTTGGACGCTTTGCTCTATGCGAATCATCATTTTAGGCGTGACCGGTAGAATCGAATCCATTTCAGAGAGAGAGGATAGGCGACTAAACTGAGGAGGGTGCAGAGAATCAATGAACCGATCCCGAGAGAGAGGAGGAGACCCCATTGGGAAGCGATACGATTCCAAAAATCCGAACTCATAAATCCTTGATCTTTTCCCAATTGGAAAATCTCGTTGAGTGTCGCCCAGTCAATCCAAAATCCCGTCACCCACATCCCTACCCATGTGGCAATCATATAATAGGGAACGATCCACCAAGGAGTGTTTGTCCAAACTCCTAAAAGAACGGCCACCCGGTTCAACCTGAATAGAAAAGCAATCGCCAATCCAGCAAGGGTGTGAAAACCTAAAAATGGTGAAAATCCCAAGAAGATACCGATGGAATAGGCCAGGGCCGTTCGTTCAGGGGTGTCTTCGATATGAAGGAGTTTCTTAATCAAGTCTTTTAAGTGCCGCATTTGGTCATCCAATCCCTTTGTTATAAGAAAATAATTTCCAAAAACTTATCTCCTCCCCTCTTGGAGACAGTGTCGTAATGAGGGAAATGCAAAATTTGTCATTCTGAACCCTTCGCCATGTGTCACCCTGAGCGAAGCGAAGGGTCTCGCCTTTTTGGCTCAGTGTAAACTCCGTGAAGAATCTCAGGGAATCAATAAGTTACAAAACAGAGATTCTTCGGCTGTGGCCTCAGAATGACATTACGATACAGTCTCTTGCGGGGGAGGATTAAGGTGGGGGGGAATTTCTATTCACCCTCGCCCACGCCCTCTCCCATCAAGGGAGAGGGGAACATCTCTAATTTATCTTAAGACAAACAGATGCATTCGTCTTTAAGAAAACAGATGCCACATAAAGGGTTTTTCGCCTTGCAGACGGATCTTCCAAATCGGATGAGGTTGAGATGGAGTGACAAAGACTTGCCCCTTGGAAGTAGAGGCGCCATCCATGGATGCGCTTTTTCTGCACCCATTCCTTCTGGAATGAAACCGAGACGCTTTCCAATCCGAAGGATATGAGTATCCACTGGGAAGGCTTCTCTTCCAAGACCAAAGAGAAGGAGACAGTGAACGGTTTTGGGACCGATCCCTTTAAGAGCGCTCATGGTCTTTTTGATTCCCTCGGAATCCATCTTTTTTAAGAATGAAAGGCTCAATCTTCCTTCCCCTTCTTTGATCCAACGGAGGATATCCAGGATCCGCCTTGACTTCTGTTCAGCCAAAC
>Ga0315282_10001425_pt1 | contig 44991 bp, 42 predicted proteins | sample YL17G07_20_MG_FD_203693 | JGI IMG/M metagenome (GOLD analysis project Ga0315282, IMG submission 203693) | Sediment microbial communities from Yellowstone Lake, YNP, Wyoming, USA - YL17G07_20 | ecosystem: Environmental > Aquatic > Freshwater > Lake > Sediment | place: USA: Wyoming | collected... | reverse complement strand
CCGGCGGTCATCCGTAAAATCAAGGCCGGGAAGCGAGTTCTTCGCCGCCGAGAAGGACGGTTCGAGAACGGCGTGAAAAACCCGGATCGGGAGCGCGGCTGTCTCCAGATCGTATCTCGAAGGATTCCTCGCCCACACAATATGGAAGAGAACCCTTATTAATAACAAAAAAACGTCGTTTCATTCTTTCAAGGCCTGCCGCAGAGCCGTCCAATGGTCGTCCGTCATCGTGCTCATGGCGAAGAGGGTGATGCCTTTGGCCCCTCCTTTCAAGGACCAACGGACGGCGTTCGGCAATTCCTCGGGTTTGATCTGGGAGATGAAGAGCCCGCTGTAGAGTGGCACATCCGCCGGCAGGGCGAGGACTCCTTCGCGGGTGGCCGGTTCGAGCCACTCGAGCTTTCGATTGTAGTAATAATGATAGATCATCGGATGGACCGTATCGAGCTTCCAGCGCGTCCAATCCTGGCGGACGTATCGGCGGGCGAGCGACGGAGTGGCGAAAACGGCCGCGGAGATCGTTTTTTTCTTTTTATGGACGGACTCAGCCAAGCGGTTAACCACGTCCGTGATGGTCTTATAACGATAGTTCACCCAGGCTTGATGAGAGGGCGGGTCTTTGAGCTGAAGAGGGTCGATGCCTTCTTCGTCCTTGAAATTCTTGCGGCAGGCAGGGCAGTAGCAAAAATCGAACGGCGGATATTCTTTGTCCTGGACGAGGTTGTATTTGGGCTGAAGGGCTTCGGGCAGGATCACGTCCGGATAGCGGATGTAATCCAAGTGGATGCCCTTTAGGCCGTCATAGGCCGCAAGCTCCAGCGCAATTTTTTCCAAATATTCATAGACCTCGGGCCGCGAGGGACAGAGCCATTTATAGCTTGGGATATAGGGCTGCTTTTCGAGCGTGGAAATCCCTTCCCGGCTGACGACGAACCAGTCAGGATGGCTTTTCTCGATGGCCTCGGTGTTGCAGATGAGGGCGCAGATCCAGCCATGGACTTCAAGGCCGCGCTCTTTGGCCAGGGGCAACAGCCTTTCCGTCTCCTTGGATTCGACGGCTGAATAGGAACTTTCATAATAAGCCTTGGCCCCGCTGTGACAGAGGAGGTGCAGGGCCTCGATTCCGGCCAGGGAGGCTCGATCGAAGGCGCGCTTCCATTCGTCGTCGCTCATCTTGGCGTTCGGATGGACCCAGGCCCAGTTCTTGCGCGGATTTTTTGTCTGCTCGTTGAAAAGCGCCCCGGTCCCGCCGTTCCATGGGGAGCTAAAAATGCCGAGGCCGCCCGCCCCCAAGACTCGAAGGAATTCTCTCCGCTCCATTTTTTGTTCGTTTTACTATAAATTGTCAAAGGAATGAATGTCAAATTCAGGCTTCTCTGATCGTAGCATAGTTTGAGTCGGGTCCTGTCGCCGACCAGCCCCAGAGTTCTTGCTCATCACCCACCTTCGGGGGGTCCCATTCGCTACGAACTTTGGGGCGCCCCGGTCGGCGCCACCCGATCTTTTAAAAAAACAAAATTGTACTACGGTCAGCAGGCTTCTATCCCGGGGAAAATTCGATGCCAGGGCGCGGTACCGCTTATCTCCGGAAAATGAGCAGGGCGTCGCTCACCGGACGCTCGTCCGCCGCGTCGGAAGGGCTGTTCACGACCCGGTTCTTGATGACCATCGTTGTCGAGCCGCCGCCGTCGAGGTTGATCGCTTCGACACAGCCGAGCTCGAGCACGAGGCCCGTAAGTTCCGAGATCGTCATCCCGACGCTCTTTTTGGGCTGGCGCCCGTCCACCGTGACGAGCACGAGAAATCCGTCATCCCGGACTCCGGCGGCGGTCCGAGGATGGCGGCTGCGGCTGAAATCCTCTTTGAATTGTTCGGCCTCGGCCGCGGCGGCCAGGGGTTTGCCGGCTGTGACGAGATGCGGCCCGCCGCCAACGATGAAGTCGGGAGAAAAGGCAAGCGGAGGATCGGCCGCAATTTCGGTTCGAACCTCGACGCGGTCGCCTGCCTGAAGATGTTCGCGCGCCCATTGGCCCGCCGTGCCCGTAGCCGAGAGGACGCAGCCTTCGGGAGGAATCGGCTGGCTGCCCGCCCCTTCGCGCAGAGCGACGACCCGGCCGCGTTCGACAAGGACCTCGATTCCATCCGGGGCGGTGAGTGTCGTGCGATGGAATTCCGGAGTGAAGATGATGAGCTCATTCTCTTCGCGGGGGCGGTTGATTCCGTTGATGGAGAGCGACTCTTTGCCGTCCACGACGATATCGACTTTGACTTTGATTTGGGCGACGGCGATCCGGGTGAGGCCGCCGGCGTTCGAGATGGCCAACTCGGAGCGAGAGAGGCTCGGCTCGCTCAAGACTTTGTTCCCCAGGGCGAGCATCCCGGCCGGCTCGCCGCGGTAGGTCCCCGTGGTCCGGAAGTATCCGCCGTTGACCGCGGCCAGGGCGCCGTGGCGCGATGCGAGCGAGCTCGTCGTTTCCGCGCCGACGACTTCGTCCATGGCTCTGGCCAGGATCAGGCGGGCGCGCTTCGGATCGAGGAGGAGGACGTTGATCGTCCAACGGTCGGTTTCGGTGCCGGCAGAAAAATCCCCTCGAAGAATTTCCAGGTGTTCGATTCCCGGGGCAAGTGTTTCACTCCGCCGCGTTTCTTTCAGCGGAGGCGCTGAAGTTTGGGAAAAGGCGGCCGGGAAAAGGAATGCCCAGGCCTGAAGACAAAAAGAAAATATGGCGATTTGCCGGCGAATGCGGACGGTCATGGAAAACAAAATATATCGCTTAAGAAGAGGAGTCAAGAGAGCGGGGAATCCCGAGTTGTTCGCAAGCGATGAGCGCCGCCCCCCGCGCCGCGGTCAAATGCGGATCGGCCGCGATGGTCAAGTCCCGGCCCAGGGCTTCGGCCAGGAACCTCTCGAGGCCGGGGATGAGGGCCGCGCCTCCCGTGAAAATGACCGGAGGAACGAGCCTGAGCCCGGCCAGCGTCGCGATGCGTTTAGCCGCCGAATGGAAAACGCCGGCGGCGATATCCGGCGTCGCCGCGCCCGAGGCGAGGAGCGAGACGATCTCGCTTTCGGCAAAGACCGCGCACATGCTATTGATGGCGGCCGGCCGCGTGCTGGATGAAGCCAGCCGGCCCAGCTCCGCGAGCGACACGCCCAACCGGCTGGCCGTCAATTCGAGATATTGACCCGTGCCCGCGGCGCAGCGGTCGTTCATGGCGAAATCCCGGACGCCGTGCGCATCCAGAAAAATCACTTTGCTGTCCTGGCCGCCGATATCCACGATGGACCGGACGTCCGGGACGAGGCTTCGCACCCCGCGGGCTTGGCAGGTGATCTCGGTGACTGTCGTGCCGGCGTCGGCGAGCAATTGGCGGCCGTATCCCGTGGCCACGATCAGGCCGACGTCTTGGCGCGCAAGGCCGGCTTTTTTTAAGGCCCGTTCGAAAAGCTCGGCGGCCAGTTGGGCTTGATCAGGCCTCTGGTCGGCGTGTTCGGCTGAGATCACCCGATTGCCGGAGGCGTCCATGAGCACCACTTTCATGGCCCGCGAGCCGGCGTCGATGCCGCAGCCGATCATGCCGAAGCCTGTGGGCCACCGCTTCCGGGGCGGGACCGGACGGTCTCGAGCAAAGCTTCCACCCGCACCGCGAGACGGGCCGCGTCGGACGGCGAGTAATCGGTTTCGATCTTGAGATAGGGCAAATCGAGTTCGTCTTCGACGAAACGGCGAACCCTTTGAGATTCAACATCATAGGTCAGGCAGGCCTGCCAGACGAGCTCGATGATGCACTGGGGGCGGACGCGGACCGCGAGCGTCCGCAGGGTTTCGAGCCGCCTCTCGTTGACCGTCATGACCGAGCAGGGCAGATGGTAATACTTTTCGGCAATGGCTTGGAGCGGGTCCGAAACGTCCTCGTTGATATTTTCTAGAATGGGTTTGAGGCCGGTGCAGTTCTCCTGAGCGACGACGACGGCGCCGCGGCTTTCGACAAGCTCGATGACTCGCTCTGCGCCGTGGACCATGGGAACCCCGGTCATGAGGACGCGCACGGGCGGTACTACCGGCCCGTGTTCCCGGGGCGGGCCGGAAGCGCTTTTGCCGCCGCTATAGAGCCGGAGCGCGTTTTCATATTGTTCGAGGTCGGCTTCGATGCCCGAAATGATGCTTTTAAAATCCAGAAGCTCGCGGCCCGTGAGCGGCGGCCGGTCATCCGCCATGAGATCGGCGAGCCGGCCGCGGAGGCTGCGTTCCCGGTTCATGAGCCGGATGGCCGAGCGCAGCTTGTCGTCGGTGATGCGGACATGGAATCGCGCCTCCAGGTCCTCTTTAAATTTTCGCACTTCCTGAGTCCAGCGCGCCAGGGCGTCCGGCTCGTCGGCTTTCTGGGGCAACTCGAGGATATACATTGTCCGCGTCTCGCTCATCAGCTCGAACATTTTTTTCTTGCCGTCGCAGGTCGTTTCGGCGACGACGAGGTCGGCCCATTCCAGAAATGGGTTGGTCCGCTGGAGGTGATAGCCAAAGGTGGATTTGATGAGCGGACAGAGGTTGGCGGGCAGATATTGCTCGGCGGCGGGGATCGTTTCGAGAGCTCCTCCACAGAGGCAGACGGGCACCGCACCTGCGGCCAGGATGACCTCCCGCGGCGTGTATTCGCACATGATGCCGACGATGGGCCGTCCCTGCGCTTTGGCCGCTTCCGCGTAGTCGTAGCAGCTGTCGATCATCCGGCCGAAGTGAGCGAGGGGATTATCCATCGTTTCCATGTTCTTTCTGCCTCTTAGCGTCTATGATTTTAGTCTTTATTTATATTTCAGGGAAGGTTTGGAGTCAATGTCTGACCGTATATCACTTTTCAAGATAGGGGGACACGATCCGGAAAATTCGGGACATAACCCTTTTCTCTCGAAAAGGGATTGTGTCCCATGAATTTTCCGGTCATGTCCCCGAAAAGTGATTTACGGTCAGAGTCAATGTCTCTTGACTTGGTCCGGCCCTCATTCTATTCTGTGAGTCCGCTTCAAGCGTCGGGTTCGAGGAGGACGACCATGATATCTCTTCGCGATAAGATCGTTTTTATCACCGGGGCGAGTTCGGGCATCGGACAGTCCTGCGCCCGTGTCTTCGCCCGCGAGGGCGCCAAGATTCTCATGGCGGCCCGCCGGCTGGACCGTTTAAAAAAGCTGGCCGCGGAGCTCGAAGCGGACTACGGGATTCGATCCCATTTTTTCGAGCTCGACGTCCGGGACCGGGCCGCCGTCGAGCGCTCCGTTTCCGGTCTCCCCGTAGAATGGGAGGCCGTCGAGGTCCTCATCAACAATGCCGGACTGAGCCGGGGCCTGGATAAGCTGCCCGAGGGAAAGCTCGACGACTGGGAAGAGATGATCGACACGAATCTGAAGGGGCTTCTCTATGTCAGCCGGGCGGTCATCCCGGGAATGGTCCGCCGCAACCGCGGCCACATCATCAACCTCGGCTCCATCGCCGGGCACGAGGTCTATCCCGGCGGCAACGTCTATTGCGCCACGAAATTCGCCGTGAACGCTCTATCCAAAGGCTTGCGCCTGGACCTGTCGGGCACGCCTTTGCGCGTGAGCACCGTGGACCCCGGCATGGTCGAGACGGAGTTCAGCCTCGTCCGATTCCGCGGAGACAGGGAGCGGGCCGCCAAGACCTATCACGGCCTCAAGCCGCTATCACCCGACGACATCGCCGAGACGATCGTTTTCTGCGCCACGCGGCCGCCGCACGTCAACATCAGCGAAGTGATCATTATGCCCCAGGCCCAGGCCTCGCCGATGCTGGTTCATAGGCACTGAGCTCGAAATCGTCCTGACCTCGGTCCTCCGGAAATATTCTTTGCTTTCCCTGACCGTAGTACAGTTTGGGCCGGGTCCTGTCGGACACTCTTGGAGGGAAACCCGCTCAAAGGGTTTCCCTCCAACGATCGCTTCGCTCTCTGCCTCCTTTCCATGGAGCATTCGTCAATGAATTTCTTTTCGTCTGTCCTTCGGGGGGTCCCATTCGCTACGAACTTTGGGGCGCCCCGGTCGGCGCCAACCGATCTCTTAAAAAAACCAAACTGTACTACGGTCAGTTGCTTTCCGAATTGAAAGTCTTTCCGCTTTAAAATAGAATGATCGGAGAGGAGCCGCATATGGGATTCTTAACGAAAAAGATCGTTCATTTCATCATCACCGCCAGTTTCCTAACCGGCTTGGCCGGCTGGACCATGGCCCAAGAAACTGCGTCCTCGACTCCAGGAGCCGAGAGAATCGAAAAGGCCATTCAAGCGATCAAGGAGCTAGCTGAACTCCCCGCGCCTGAAGAGAGTTTCCCGCCCTGGCTTTTTCAAAAATCCGAGGGGATTGCGGTCTTTCCCGGCGTGATCAAAGCGGCCTACGGAATCGGAGGACAGTACGGCCGGGGCATCCTCATGATCAAGAATGATAAGGGGAATTGGAGCAGACCGGTTTTTGCCACGCTCGTCGGAGGGAGCCTTGGCTTTCAGATCGGCGTTCAGAAGACCGACATCATTCTCGTTTTCAAAACGAGAAAAAGCGTTGAGAATATCGCTGCGGGGAAGCTGACCCTGGGGGCCGACATCAGTGTCGCCGCCGGTCCGGTCGGCCGGCAGGCCGAGGCCGCGACAGACCTGGACATGGAGGCGGAGATCTATTCTTATTCCAAAAGCAAAGGTCTGTTTGCCGGAGTTTCCATCAAGGGCGGATCTATCCAGATCGACCCCGATGCCAACAGCGCTTTTTACGGCCGGGACAGCGTGACGGTCCTTGATATTTTTTCCGGCAGAGGGCTCAAGACGCCTGAAATCGTCGACCGCCTGAGGGAGACCCTTGAAAAATATACGAAAGCAGCCAAATAACTTAGAATCTGTTCGTTGCCCTCGGAGATAGAGAGCCGTGGTTACGGATTCTGCTTTTCACGTTGAAGGCGGAGGAGCGAAAACGGAAGGATCAGGAGATAAAGGAAGAGGATCACAACTTCATCATCGCCGAAGTTGTATTCAAAAATGCCAGCCGTGACAATGGCCAGGAGAGCGGCCATCGCCCCGACCGCCAGGGGATAGACAGAAGACTTTTTATCTTTCAGAAGCTCCGCCAGGGACAGGAAGGTCCAGACCAAAAAAACAATCCAGGTCAAACAGGCCGGAATTCCTCTCTCGGCCGCGATCTGGATGAAATTATTGTGGAGGTGAACCGCTTTTCGGGCTTCCGCCGAAAGCCCGTATTTCGGGTCCTGAAAAACGGCGGAGACGGTGCGCGGGCCGGTTCCTACGAGAGGGTGATCTTTGATTATTTGAATGCCGGCTTTGACCAATTCGATGCGCTCCCGGTTGGAAGCGTTTTCCAAGCTGAAAATGCTGAGAGCTCGATCCTTGAGCACCCGAGGTCCGGCCAGGAAAACGAGCCCGAGCGCAACCGCCGCGAGGGGAATGGCGGCAGGCTTCAAAAGCAGCAGAACGATCAAGACGGCGACAACGAGCCCCAGCCAGGCATTCCGGATCTGAGCCAGGGCCAGGGCTGCGGAAGCGAGGATGAATCCCGCGCCCCAAAACCATCTGAGCTTCCCTCGAGAGAAAAGAAACAGGCTCAGGGCCAGAGCGCAGAAGAGAAGCAAAAGTCCGGACTGAGTCATGCCCTGATGGATGAATCCCGTGATTCTGGCTTCGGGATAGGCTCTCTTGAAGATGTAGCGGTAAAAAAAAGCAATTGAGGTCGCGCCGGAAGAGAACAAGAGGGCCCAAGTGGTCAGGTCCAGCTCTTTTTTCTTTGAAAAAGCCGTATAGACAATCGGCACAACGAGAAAGAGGGGGAGCTCTCTACAATCCTTAAGGCTTGCCAGGGGGTTCGTCGAGAAGGCGATGGAAACGAGGGTCAGGCAGGCATAGACGATCAAGGGCGCAAAGAATTTCGGGAAAATGAACTTCCGTTTCTCTTGGAGGGAGAGGATGGCCCACAAGACGAAGGTCAGAAAAAGGAACGACTCCTCGAGCGAGATCGAGATCATCGAAAATAAAAGCGCGAGAGCCAAAGTCAGGGGAACAAGGGAAGCCCAAATTTTTTTGTCTCCGGCCAAAGCAAGGTGCATCATCGGGAAAACTCTGAAGCGGACAAGCCCCCGTATTATATCCGACGGGTCTTTTAATGGTCAATCGAATCGAAAACTGACCATAGTCCAGTTTGGGCCGGATCCTGTCGGACACTCTTGGAGAGAAATCCTTCGAGCGGGTTCCCCCTCCAAGGTGACTCTGGGGCGCCCCGATCGGCGCCACCCGATCTCTTAAAAAAAAACCAAACTGTACTACCGTCAGAATCAAAGACCGGGGGGCGGCCGTGGTTTCGACGGCTTACAGCCGGCCGTCGGTTTCTTTGTCCAGGCGGTCAAAGAATTCGACCATGAACTTGTGCCGCTTCGCGGCGATCCTTCTCCCTTCCCGAGTGAAGAGCCTATCTTTGATCCGCTTGAGTTTTACTACGTACTCCCTGTAGGCCGTGTCTTCCTTCGTATAGGGCAGGGTTTTCGAAATGTCCGCGCCTTTGTTGTGCAGCCGGGCGCCGACCTCTCCGGCGAATAAGAACGCCCTTCCGATTCCGACGGCCCCGATGGAGTCCAGTTTGTCGGCATCGAAGAGGACTTTGGCTTCCAGCGTCGCCGGGACGGCCTTCTTGCGGAAGCGGTGAGTCTCGATGCAGTGGCTGATGCGGGCGATCTTCTCTGGATCGACGCCGCACAATTCCAAAATTTTCCGGGCCATGGCCGCTCCCGCTTCCGAATGGCAGATCTTGCCGTTCGAGCGGTCCTCCTCGGCCCGCCCGATATCATGGAGGACCGCGGCGAGCCGAAGGATTTCGAGGTCGGCCTTCTCCTTTTTTCCGATCCGAAGGCAGAGTCGCAACACCCGCTCGGTATGGTCCCAGTCGTGGCTGCCCCGGGCGCCATGAAAAAATGTTTGGACTTCTTTATTGATCCGTTCCAAGAGTCCGTCGGAGTGGCGTTTCTTCGGAGACGAAATATTCTGGGACATGAGCGTTTGTCAGGCTCGAAATCTTTGAGCGTTTCATTATATAACGAGAAATGAAAATAGTCATGATCTTCCGGATAAAATTCCGCCTCGAAATCACCAAAAACCGGTCGCTTAAGAATTCTCTTAAATTCTCCTTTATTGCAACCTTTTCGATCTCGTTTACGTCTTTAGGGTTGAATGCCAAAGACGGAGGAGACTATGCCAACGAAAAGATTCATTTCCAGCCTGATTTTATTCCTGGCAATTTTGGCCGGGGCGGCGGCCCTCGGCCTCAACGCCGCCTGCATCATCGTCACCGAGGGAGGTCCAGATTTCTTCCCCGGGCGCGGCACCCAGGAGGATTTTCAAAAAACGCTCCCTCTTTCGGCCGGCGGGAGCTTCAGCTTGAAGAACACAAACGGCTTCGTCCATGTTTCGACCTGGAATAGGAATGAAGTCGAGATCAAGGCCGTGAAAATCGCCAAGTGGAGCAAAAATGACCTGAAGCGTGTCGAGATCGAGGTCAGCTCCGCCGGCGATTCCGTCAGGGTGGACACGGTCTACGAAAAATCGATGTGGCGGAATATCCGGGTCGAAGTCAAATACGAGGTCAAGGTCCCGGACGGCGTCCGGCTGGAGAACGTCCGCACGACCAACGGCGACATCGAGCTCAGCGGCCGCTTCAGCGATGCCGAGGCCGGAACCACGAACGGAGACATTCGGCTGAACAGCGCCTCCGGCCGGTGCTCGGCCCATACGACCAACGGCGACATCCATGTCGTGAATTTCAAGGGCCCCATCGAAGCCGGGACGACCAATGGAAGCATCCACCTCGATGTCCGAGCCCTCGAGGCCGGAATCCGCGCCCATACGACCAACGGCTCGATCACCCTGAAAATGGAGGGCGAGGTGAATGCCAATTTCCGGGCTCATACGACCAACGGCCATATCAAGACGGATTTTCCCGTCACGATTCGGGGGACCATAAGCTCTCGAAGAACACTTGAGGGCGTTTTCGGAAACGGCGGGCCGGAGATCGAGCTTCGAACGACGAACGGCTCGATCACTCTAACGCGCTGAAAAAATGGCAAAAAAAGGGGGACACAGTATTGTGTCCCCCGAATGAAAAATCGCTTACTTTTTTTCCTTCTCTGTCTTGATCTGCTCGATTTGCTTTCTGAGCCTTTCCTTTAACTGTTCTGTGGGAGCGATGTCCACGGCCTTCTGGGTCGCTTTGATCGCTTCGTCGTAGTTTTTCATTTTCAGATAGATTTGGCTCAGGGTGTTCCAGCTGGCGTAGGCGTCCGGAGTCAACTCGGCGGCTTTCTTTGCCGCTTCCAGGGCGCTCTCCAGGTTTTTGTCCTGACTCGACCAGAATGAAGCGTATCCGGCGAGCGCGCGGGCGTTGTCCATGTTCTTTTTCAGGTAATCGGGGCCGAAGACCGCGAGCGCCCGGTCCGTCTTGTCGGCTTCGACGAAGATCCTCGCAGCCGACATGAGAAACATGGGTGCTGCTGAGGCGGGCGGCGGCTCTCCGGCGCCTGCCATCGGCATCGCGAGCATCGCGGGCGTCGCCGAGGCGTCGGAAACGGATTTCACGATCAATTCGGCGGTTTCCGCGGCTTTGGCCTTGTCGCCTTTAAGGATGTAAACCTGGGCGAGGCTCTGCTGGGCGCTCGCTTTGGCAAAACCTTGGGAAAGATCGACGGCCTTGAGCGCCAATTCGAGGCCTTTGTCCAGAGGCTCCTTGTCCTGAATGATGCGCCGCACCCATGAGCCGAGGGCCATGGGATCCTGTGGAAAGCGGGTCGCATACTCTTCAAAGAACTTGGCCGCGTCCGCCTTGGGAGCGGTCCGGCCGTAATAGGAGGTCATGCGGTTATAAGCATCTTTGACCATGGCGCTGTCCGGATATTTCTTGATGAACGCTAGGAGCAGTGCGGGATCCGGCGGCCTGGCTCGGAGAGCGTTGGAGCCCATGTTAAACTCGGCGTATTGGGTATAGGTCACTTTTTCGTTGCGGAACTCCGTCGTGCCCATCTTTCCGTCGGGATCCAGGGCCAGGATTTCTTTATACTTCTCGGAGGCTTTCGTGTCGCTGCGGTCGCTCCATTTCTGCGCCAGCTTAAAGACGGTCTCGATGTCCTTGGGATTCTGGGCGTAGGCGGAGGACAGCGTCTTGAACGTCCCGACGCCGGCGATCATCAGCCCGATCTTCTCCTGGAATTTATCGGGCGGAGGGCTGTAGCCGACGGTCCAGTCGATTTCGGCCCCGTCCCCGTCGAGTGTCATGACCGTCGGCGTGGCGCGGACGGAGAATTTCTTGAAGATTTCGTCGCCCGCCGGCTCTTGGATGGCGGCTTGGAAAAGGACGAAATTTTTGTTCAGGAAATCTTGGAACTTTTGATTCTCGAAGAACTGCTGACCCAGCAGTTTGCAGCCCCCTCAGGTGTAGGAGGTAAAATCGAGGAGGACCAGCTTGTGTTCGCTTTTGGCCTTGGCCACCGCTTCGTCCAGGGTTCCCTTGAACCAGCTCTGGGCGGACGCCAGGGAGGCGAGCGCAAGCACGAGAGACAGGATTAGAAATTTTTTCATGCGCACCTCTTGAGTCAAATATATGCATCTCTCGGCGCGATGTCAATGAAAATCAAAAATTGGAATGAAAAAACCAGGGGGACACAATACTCTGTCCCTAAATGATCAAAAAAGGGGGACACAGTATTGTGTCCCCCTTTATAGAAATCGCTTACTTTTTTTCCTGAGCCGCGGCCTTGATCTTGTCGAGATCCTTTTTATACGTTTCTTTCACCGAATCGGGAGCCAGCTCGATCGCTTTCTCGGTCGCTTTGATGGCCTCGGGATAATTCTTCATCTTGTGATAGACCGTGCCGAGCGTCGACCATATGTAGTAGGAGCCGGGCCGGAGTTCGACTGACTTCTTGGCCGCCGCCAGAGCATCGTTCAGGTTCTTGCCCTGCGACGCCCAGAACCGGGCGTAGCCGTACAGATTGTTCGCCTCGGCCGCGTTCTTTTTGGCGTAGGCCGGGCCAAAGAGAATCAGGGCTTTGGCCTCTTTGTCCGCCTTGATGTAAATCCCGGCGACCTGCTGGAGGATGTAGGAATTTTCGGGCTCGAGCTTGAGGGCCGTCTCGGCCATGGCTACGGCGCTCTCCTTGTTGTCGTTGTTATCCATCCAGAAGTTGGCGTAGCTGATGAGGTTGTAGGCCATGTTGGAAACCTGGCCTTCCATGAAATCCTTGCCGAAGACCTCATTGGCTTTGGCCTTGTCGCCCTTGAGAAGGTAGAGCTGGCCGATTTCCTGATAGTCGCTGGGATCCGGGTTGTACAGGGTGAGCTCTTTGATCTTGTCGGCAAGCTCGACGCCCTTGTCGAGAGGCTCTTTATCTTTGATGATCCTTCTCAGCCAACTGCTGTAGACCGAAGCGTCGTTCGAGTATTTCGCGGCGTATTCCGGAAAGAACTTGGCCGCCTCCTCTTTCGTCCCCGTGTAGCCGTAATAGCCGGCCATCCGGCCGTAGGCTTGTTTCATCAATTTGCTGTTGGGATATTTCGCCATGAAAGCTCTGACGGGCGCCACATCCGGCTTTTTCCCGCCGATAGCCGAGGTAGCGATGGAAAATTCGGCGAATTCAGTGTAGGGAACTGTAATCTTATAGTATTCCTGCGTGTATGTGCCGGCCTTGCCTTTGGGGTCCAGGGCGATGACTTCTTTGTATTTCTCCAGGGCCTTCGCCTCGTCGAAACGGTCGCTCCATTTCCGCGCCAGCTTGAAGGCGAGTGCCGCGTCCTTGGGATTCTTGGCGTAAGCGGCGGAGAGGACCTTGAAAGTGTCGGCTCCGGTCAAGATCCCTTGGAGCTTGTCCTCGAACTTTTCGGCCGGCGGAGAGTATCCGACGAACCAATCGACCTCGGCGCCGTCGGCGCCCAGGACCATGGTCGTCGGAGTGGCCCGGATATTGAACTTTTTGAAGACATCATCCCCGCGCTTCTCCTCCCGGTCGGCCCGGAAGAGGATGAAAGCTTTGTCGAGGAAGGGATGAAATTTGGAGTTGGCGTAAAACTGCTGACCCAGCAGTTTACAGCCGCCTCAGCCACCCGAGTAGAAATCGACGAGGACCAGCTTGTTCTCAACCTTGGCCTTGGCCACCGCTTCGTCCAAGGAGCCCTTGAACCAGTTCTGGGCCGAAGCCAGGCAGGCGAGCGCAAGCACCAGAGACAGGGTTAGAAATTTTTTCATACTTGAACTATAAAATTTCAGCCGGTGGAAGTCAAGAATTTGTAATTTGGGTACACATACCGTATACGTACCCAAATTCTCTGCGGCGTTCGACGGGAAGCGTTCCGGGCCGGCCAGGCTCTGGATGCCGAGAGCGGCGCGTTACTCTTTTGTTAGCGAGCCGGACAGACGGAGCTTGTAGATCACGCCCGCGCGGTCGGAGCGGTAGATCTCGAAACGTGCCTCCCCGCCGCCGACGCCGATGCGCAAGAACGTGCTCGGGATCGAGTTGTCTCCCTTGCCGCGCGCGTGCCCGGAATCGAGCTGCCAGACCCCGTCGATTTTTTTCGCGCAGGTCGTATGAGAGTGCCCGCAGATGTAGGCCGTGACTTTATGCTTCGCGAGCAGCTTCCAGAACCGGTCGCGATGCTCCAGATTGTCGTTGAGGGAGGTTTCGCCGTGCCGTATTTTGCCGGTGTCTATGTCGGGCTGCGGAAACGCCGGTTCGTGCCCGAAGACGAAGACGAAGGGTTTGACGTTGGCGGCGAGGTCCTGGCTGAGCCAGAGATAGACGGCGTCGCTGATATCGCCGCCGCGCGCATGATCCGAGAGGCCATCATAATACTCATTGATGACAACGAAATGCGCATCGTTGTGGTCGAAGGCGTACATTGTCTCTTCGGCTCCGGGCGGTCCCTTGCGCACGACGCCGGGCAGCTTCGCGCCGCCGGCGTTGGCGGCACGAAGCCAGGCGAGATCTTTTTTGCCGAGATCGTGGTTGCCCAAGGCGGGGTACCAGGGGAACTGCGGGCCGAAAACCTGCGCTATCACTTCGCTTGCAGATTGCGCCGGATCAAGGTCCCCAGGGCTGACGAGGAACTCTCCGCCGAGAGTCTTCATCGCCTCGCAGGCGCTCAAAAAATAGCCGGGGCCGCGATATTTCGGAGCGGAGTAATCGCGCATGTCCGCGGCGACGAAAAAGACAAAGCCGCTTTCGGCCGCCGGCTCCGCGGCGCAGATGAGCGCCGCCAGCGCCGCAGTCAGGGCGATGCTCATGAAACGCAGCGTCCGCTTGGACATCATGCTTTGCTTCATATTCATTCGATGAACGGAACCTTTTCCCATTTGTGAACGATGCATTTGGATTGATCTTCCGTTTTAATCGCTCTGGACGAGCGTGACCCGGACCTTGCGCGTTTTTCCGCTCTGTTCGACCGTCAGCGTGACCGTATCGCCAATCTTGTAGTTCTCCAACGCATTATAGAGATCGTCGTAGGTCTGGACTTTGGTCTGGTCGATGGCGGTGATGACGTCGCCGAGATAGAGATAGCCGCGGCGGTCCTGGCTTATGCCGCGCAGGCCGGCCCTCGCGGCTTCGCCTCCCCCGCGAACTTCGACGATAGCCACGCCCTTGCCTTCGATTCCGAACCTACGGGCGTATTGATCGGAGAGCAGAGTCACGGGCAGGTCGGGCCGGATGACCTTGCCGTAGCGGATGATTTCGGGCACGATCTTTTTGATCGTGTCCACGGGCACGGCGAAGCCGACGCCGCTCGAGGTGCCGGTCGGCGAATAGATCATGGTGTTCATGCCGATCAATTCGCCGCTCGAATTGAGGAGAGGGCCTCCGGAGTTTCCGGGGTTGATCGAGGCGTCGGTCTGGATCATGTCGCGGATGGTGACGTCGCCCACGCCGAGCATCTGCCGTCCCAGGGCGCTGACGATGCCCTTGGTGACGGTGTGGTCGAAGCCGAAGGGATTGCCGATGGCGATGACTTTCTGGCCCACCTGGAGGTCCTTGGACGTGCCGACCGTGACCGGGGAAAGGTCTTTCAGGTTTCCTTGGATCTGGAGGACGGCAATGTCCTTTTTCTCATCCTTCCCGACGACCCGCGCCGGGCGCTGTTCCTGGTTGGGCAGGGTGACGCTGAACTCGATCCCGCCCTCGATGACATGATAATTCGTCACGATCCGACCCTGGTCGTCCCAAATGAATCCCGAGCCGCTGCCCTTGGGCACTTTTTCTTCGTTGAAGAACCAGTCCCGGACGAGCTGGATGTTGGTGATGAAGACGACCGAGTTTTTCATCCGCTTGACGATGTCGATCGTGTTCCGCTCGTCCTCGGTCAGCTGCGCCCGGAGAGGCGCGGCAGCCAGGCAGAACGACATAAAACCTATGATTAAAATGAATCCTGCAATCTCGAGACGCGATTTATTGCTCATTGGTTTTTCCTCACTTCACTATTTTATCAAAAATACTAAATCGGTGACAGGCACGTGCCTGTCACCGGCTTCAAGTATTTGACTTCATTCCCCCGCTGAAATATAAACAACTCAAGGCGGAACGCCACAAAGTATTACTTTTAAACAAAGGAGTCGGCCGATGACAAAAAAATTTCATCAGTTTATGAGGGTCATTCAGAAGCGAGGCCTGCGGATCTTGCCGGTCATTCTGGCGCTCATGCTTTTTCTCCCTCAGATAAGCTCTGCGGACGTCAGGCTGCCGAAGGTCTTCGGCGACCATATGGTCTTGCAGCGCGATAAACCCCCGATCATTTGGGGCTGGGCGGCCCCTGGGGAGAAAGTGACCGTCACTCTCGGAAATCAAAAGACGGAGACTAAGGCGGAGGCGACCGGGAAGTGGGAAACGACTCTGGCCCCCATGAGAGCCGGCGGCCCCTTGGAGATGGCGGTTTCCGGGAAAAACCGCATCGTTTTTACGGATATTCTTGTCGGCGAGGTCTGGCTCTGTTCGGGACAGTCGAATATGGAATGGCTCCTCCGGAACACGGACAACGCTGAAGAAGCGATCAAAGCCGCGAATTTTCCGGACATCCGCTTCTTGACCACCGAGAAAAAAGCCAGTCCTCAGCCCTTGCCCGATATCAAAGGGGCCTGGGCGGCCTGCTCGCCCCAGACAGCCGATTCGTTTTCTGCGGTCGCTTATTATTTCGGCCGGAAACTCTATAACGAACTCAAGGTGCCCATCGGGCTGATCAACAGCTCCTGGGGTGGGACGCTCAGCGAAGTCTGGACGCCGGTCGCGGGATACGAGCTCGGCGCCGGACTCGGCGGCTTCATTCAAAAAGTCAAGCAGGCCGATCAAGAATATCGCCAGCTCTTGCCCTTAAAATTGAAAGAGATCGAAGCCTGGACGGCGAAAGCGGAGAGAGCTTTCAAGCAGGGTGCCGAAATTCCTCTCCAGCCGGAATGGCCCAGACATCCGCTTTACAGCGCGGGTTTTCCCGATCAGCCGACGCTCTTGTATAACGGGATGATCCATCCCCTTGTGCCCTTTGCCATCCGCGGCGCGATTTGGTATCAGGGCGAGGCGAATGCGATCATCAAGGACGGCCTGCTCTATTATGAAAAGATGAAGGCCCTCATCGGCGGCTGGCGGAAAGCCTGGAATGAAGGGGATTTTCCGTTTTATTTCGTCGAGATCGCGCCGCTGGCTGCGGCCTACGAGGGCGACGAACTCCCGAAGCTCTGGGATGCACAGCGGGCGAGTCTGGGCATCCCGAATACCGGAATGGCCGTGACGACGGACATCGCCAACCTCAAAGATATTCATCCCCGGAACAAGCTGGATGTCGGCTATCGCTTGGCGCTCTGGGCGCTGGCCAAGGATTATGGCCGAGCAGACCTCGTCTTTTCCGGCCCACTTTTTAGATCCATGGAGACGCGAGGCCCGGAGGCCGTGATTTCATTTGATCATGTCGGCGGCGGGCTCATGGCTTACGGCGGCGGGGGAGAGCTGACCTGGTTTGAGATCGCCGGCGCGGACAAGGTTTTTAAGAAAGCCGAGGCTCGGATTGGCGGCGATAAAGTCATCGTCTGGAACGAAACGGTTCCGGCTCCCGCGGCAGTGCGTTTTGCCTGGCGCCGGGACGCCCAGCCCAACTTGATGAACACCGCCGGCCTGCCCGCCTCCCCGTTCCGAACGGATAATTGGTAAACGCGGCCGCTCACGCCGTCAGTAACTCCGGGATGATAAAAGGATTTCCTCTGTCTGATTCCCTGCCGTCAATAGCAGGTTTTTCCGTTGACGACAAGATGCGTCGAGGAAATACGATGATTGCTGTAAGTGATGGTGACAGACCCGCTGTATATTTTAGAATCGCAGGTAATAGTAAAATTGTAGGATAAAAGTTCACCGTACTCATTATACTTGGCGTTGGAGACAGAGGCCGAACCCCCTCCTGAACCACAAATAACATTTCCACTTATGGTCGTATAAACGACCTCGCAGGGGTCCTTTGACGAGCAAGCGTCTAAGAAGCCAAAAACGACAAGGCCGATAATAAAAAATTTTTTCACTTTGCCCCTCCTCTTGCTTTTCGAATTTTGCTTTACACTTAAAAGATACGTGGCCAGTGAAAAAAGTCAAGTGAAGAAAGCGGCAATTTTCTGACCGTATATCACTTTTCAAGACAGGGGGACACGATCCGGAAAATTCGGGACATAACCCTTTTCTCTCGAAAAGGGATTGTGTCCCATGAATTTTCCGGTCATGTCCCCGAAAAGGGATATGCGGTCAGGGTAATTTTGGATTGACATCAAATTCGGATTTTATTAAGATAATATCGGAATTAAGGAATTTTTAAGGCGAAGTCCCGCAAAATTTTCACTGGTTACTTTAAGGGGTATTCAAATGAAACAAAAAATATTTTTTATAATGATGATGCTCCTGCTGTTGCTCTCTTCATGCAAGAGTCCTTCAGGTCCGGATAATCCCACGCCGGGCACGATCAGCGGTACTGTCACCAACGCGAGCGACAGCACGCCGATCGTCGGGGCGAGCGTCAGCACCTCGCCCGCAACGAGCACCGTGACCACGGACGCCCAGGGAAAGTTCACGATCACTAATGTAGCGCCGAAAACTTACACGGTGACCGCCACGGCCGCCGGCTTTACGGCCGGGAGCGTCAGCGCCACGGTGACCGCGGGGCAAACGGCGACCGCCAACTTGGCGCTCGTATCCACGACCGGCACGATCGGCGGCACCGTGACCAACGCCAGCAACAGCACGCCGATCGTCGGAGCGAGCGTCAGCACCTCGCCCGCAACGAGCACCGTGACCACGGATACCTATGGAAAGTACACGATCAGCAATGTGGCGCCGGGATTCTATACGGTGACGATCACGGCCGCCGGGTTTACGGCGGGAAGCGTCGGGGCCACGGTGGTTGCCGGCCAGACGGTGACCGCCAACCTGGCGCTCCAGCTCGCCAGGGGCACGATCAGCGGTACGATAACCAATTTGAGCAACGCGATACACGCAATACGGCAGAGGAGGGCAAGCGACGGCACGCCTATCGTAGGAGCGAGCGTCAGCACTCAACCCGCCACTCAAACAGTGACGACGGACTCGCAGGGAAGATATACGATCAACAACGTGCTGCCGGGGACTTATACGGTGACGGCCACGGCCAACGGGTACATCGCCGGCAGCGCGAGCGCCGTGGTGGTTGCCGGCCAGACGGTGACCGCTAATCTGTCGCTCCAGGCAGACTACTCCGGGAGCTGGAATGGCACGACTTCACAGGGCAAGACCATCTCCTTCACCGTCGTGAACAATACCATCACGGCGTTTACGTTTGGATTTCATTTGGTCGGTGCAGGCGTGACGACGGACGGGACCTTGACCGTCAGCAGAACGCCGCCGTGGGCCATCACCGGCAACACGTTTCAGGTCACCGGGACGAGCACTCTTATGACCTGGCCGACGACGATTAAAATGTCGTACACGTTCAATTGCACGTTCACCTCGCTCACAACGGCGACCGGGACGGCGAACTTCGCCTATACCCAGGGAACAACCGGCTCTGCCGACGCCACCTGGACGGCGAATAAGTAGCGAGAACTCAGGCCGCTTCGTCCACCATTTTGATTTCTTCGAATTTGCAGAAATATCCGAGTTCTTTGGTGATATTGCCGTAGACGGTCTGGCGGTGGAGTCCCGCCGTCCAGTTCTGCCAGAGCTTGGCGATGTCGCCGTCGACTCTGACTTCGATTTTGGTCCGGCAGCCGCGGTCCGCTTCCAGCCCGACCGGAGCCTCGATAATTTGGCCGGTGAAATAGCGGATGGTGTCCATGCCGGCAAGAACCGCCTGGGTGACCTTTTCGCCGACTCGCATTTCGACCTGCGGGACGACGCCCTCCTGGCGCTCCATGACCGTCCGGATCTTGTAGGGCGCAGCCGGCTTGGCCGGCCCGGCCATTTTCGGCGTTCCCAGGCAATGGGCGAGGATGATGCTGCCCTTCGATTCGTCGACCGTCGGATCGCTCACAAAACCCGGCCTGCCCGTCAGGCCCTGAAAAATGATGTGGGTCATGGCGCAGCGCAGGTCGGATTCGCAGATCCCCCCGAGTCCCAGATTGTTCAGACGCGCGAACCCCAAGCAGGGATAGGCCGGGAGCTTGATCGTCTTGTCCCACATGCTCCCGTAACAATCGACGGTCATGACGGTGGCCTTATCCTCGGCCAGCAGCTTTTCGAAGGCGAGGGCCAGCTTGGCGGATTTGAAAATATTCTCCGGGGAGGGTTCGACGACCTGAACGGCCCCTTTGATCCAGCGGTCGGCCTCGGCTTTCGCCTCCTTGTCGGCGACGCCGTTATAGACGGCGACCATCCTCTCGAGTGTGACGGGCAGAATCTCTGTCCCGAATTTCGTCCTGGCTTTGGCCGCGTATTCGGAGAAGTTGGATGTCGTCAGATTCAGGATTTTGGCTTCCCGGAGGTGATGGATGGCGCGGAACGGCCGGACGGCGACGGCCAACTGTCCCGTGTCGCTGCTGAGGATGCAGTCCATTTTCGCACCGAGCGGCTGCCGGCGGAGTTGCCCGTAAGTCGTCCACTCATGGCCGGAGTACGGCCTGGCGAAGAGCATCGTCGGACGGCCGGCGTTCAGAATTTCTTTGAGGATGTCCCAGATTTCGATATTGAGCTGAATGACGAGGATGCCGTCGGCCTGGGCGAGCCGGTCCCTGAGGGCCACCGCTCGCGCCGGAGAAGTGACCAATTCGTCGACAAAGAAATCGATATCGGCGAATTCATCCTGGTTCCTCGAGAATTCGGCCCGATAGAAAGCGATCTCTTGTTGGAGGTCCAGAGTCGGCTTGGGCCAGGCGCTCCCGGGAATGGCCATGTAGAGCCTGGCGACTTTGACTTTTGTCCCCCGACAGCCAGGGCTGACAAGCGCCGAGCCTTGAGGCTCCCAGTTTCGAGACCAGAGTCTCGGCCCGCTGAGGCAAAAAGCGCCTGCAGTCGTCGCCAGCCGCATGAACTCTCTCCGGTTCAATTCTTGTCTCATGCGCGCCTCCTTTTTTGTTTGTTCAGGAGACTTCATTATCTTGAGATATAGGGGATTATTCAACAGGTTTTTTGCTTTTTTGCCGACCATATATCACTTTTCAAGATAGGGGGACACGATCCGGAAAATTCGGGACATAACCCTTTTCTCATGAAAAGGGATTATGTCCCATGAATTTTCCGGTCATGTCCCCGAAAAGTGATATACGGTCAGGCTTTTTTGGGATTGCCTTTCTGAATTGCGCCGGGTACAATACCGCCTTATGCCCAGGAGGTTTCCATGCGAGTGCGATGGCTCTCCTTCCCGGTTCTCATTCTGGCTCTGGCCATTGTCTCCCCGCCGGCCGCCGACGCTCAGGAGCGCGGCTATCCGTTCAGCTTTAAAAATTTCAGCATCGAGCTCTATGGCGGCTATTCCAATCTGAATCCTGGAGATCTCAATGGCAACGCCGACTATGAGGAAGCGTATCTGCAGTTCTATTATGTCCAGAGGTTCGATTATTTTCACTCTATTTACGGTGATAACTATACATTCGAGAATCTCAGGACCGGCGATGAACGTTTCAAAACCATCAACCACGGCTTTCCCCTCGGCGCCAGGATCCGGTACGCGATCAGTCCGACCCTTTCCTTTTCGATCGGGGCCCAATATCTGCGAGGGACGCAGAACTCCCGGTCCGGTATGATCGTCGATGTCCAGGATTCCAGCGGGAGCGCCTCCTCTTCACCCAATCTCCTGACTTATGAGTTTGAGAATTCCGGCTTCGGCCTTTCGGCTTCGGCCTGGCTTCTTCAGGCGGGAGCCCACTTCGGCTGGGATGTCGGGTCAAAGTTCAGAGTGGAGATTTATTTCGTCGGCGGGCCGATGTTCGCCCGCTGCCGCTTCAACAGTGAACGGCATTCGACCATGACGGACCAGACCGGATTCCGGTCGGAGAATGTGGCTTCCTTTGAAATGAACGGTTCGGCGACAGGGGCCTCTGCCGAACTCGGGGGTCAGATCCGTCTCAAAACCGTCCGTTTCCTGGACATTTTTTTAGAGGGCAGTTTCGCTTTTAGCGAGGCGAGCGGGCTGCGGGGGCCGGGATCGAGCCAGACGATCTATGAAGATTCGAACACGGGACAGAATGTCTCTTCGGATTCTTGGAACAGGCAGTGGTCTATTCCTGTTTCCGATGTCAAGACGGCCTGGGGAAGATTCCGGGCATCGCAGGCCGGGAATGCCTCCGACTTCATTTTTGGAAGCAAAAGATTTGTCTTGAGCCTCTCCAGGTTCCAGCTCAAAGCGGGAATCGCCGTCAGATTATAATATCAGCGGGGCATTTCCGCGGCCCGTCCCCCTTGCTTTCATTCTCAGCGTTTCTTATCCGATGCGCCCGGCTTCGTCAGCGGAATCCCGTTTTTGCAGAAAGGGCAGACATCCGGATCGTAAGCTTCGACTTTCAAAGGCAGGAGGCTTCCGACCGGACGGCCCTCGATCGGCGCTTGGCCGGCCGTCCGGTCCACAAGGACATAGATCCCGGCGACCTCGACTCCGCGCTGCTTCAGGCATTCCACAACTTCAATGATCGAGCCGCCCGTCGTCAGGATGTCCTCGACAATGATGGCTGTGGAGCCGTCCAGGCCGGTGAACCCCGAGCGGAAGGACATTTTTTCGTCCAGGCGCTGGCTGAAGGCGAATTTCTTCCCGAGCTTGAGAGCGGCCAGAAAGCCGATGGCGATGGCTCCATAGGCGGGGGAAACGACGTACTCGAAATCCAGTTTTGCGGCGCGGATTTTATCGACGAGCAGGTCGATGATCTTTTCCAGCGCTGAGGGCTTTTCGATGAGGCGGATTTTCTCGAAGTACCATTCGGAGTGCTTGCCCGAGGTCAGCTTGAAATGTCCCTGGAGCAGGGCATCCGAGTCTTTGAACAGGGCCAGGACTTTTTCGCTGGCGTTCGGGATCATGGCCGACCTCCTTCAGTTTGGGTTCACAGACCGTATGTGTACCCAAATAATTAGGTCTTCGCCTCAATACAAGGGTGTCGGCGTGATATTGACGGCGCCCTCTTTGATCGTCTGCTGGTAGGTGTAGAAGTTCTTGGAATATGTCCCCAGGCCGCCCAAGAGATCCTTGAGCCAGCCGGAGAGAGAAACGCCGCCGTCGACATCGAGGCCGCCGACGATTTTGTAGCCGACCTGGGTCGTTGAGCCGGCCTGGGCCCAGGCGTCGCCTTGCAGATAGGGAGTGAGCTTGGCGAAAGGCCCGGCCACATAGTAGAGATAAGCCGATATCGTGAACGGGGCCTCGCCCCGCGCCGTGGCCTGCACTCGCGCATTGGCCGTGAAGCCGTTGAACGTCGGCGTGAAGCTCCTCGTGAAGCTGCCGCTCCAGGCGCTGTTTTCGTATTTGCAGGTGATCTTCGTGTTGGCGCTGAGCGTGATGCCCGTGTTGAATCCGATTTGGCCGCTGATGGTCGCCGTCGCGCCCATGTCGAGCTTGGCCTCGAGGGCGATGACGACCGGGACGAACGACACAAAAAACGAGAAGGTCGTCGACTTGGTGATGATGTTCGTGTCCCAATCTTTGGTGATGCTGCCGCCCGAGGTGACCTCCACATCGAGGCCCAACGACGGGTTTGCCGACACGGAAGCCTCGAATTTTCTGAGCGTCCAGGAATATCTCAGGAATCCGACCTTCTTCCAGTAATGATCCCAATAGACCGAAGCGCCGAGGTTGAAAGACAGGATGGCGCTCGGCGTGACGGTGAGAGTGCTGTAAGTGAAAGGATAGGAAAAAGTATGGGAGACCGAAAAGTTCCAGGAGTTCGAGTAATCGAGGGTCGTCTCCGTTGTCTGCGGTTCCTCGGCGGCAATGGGTTCTTGGCCGCCTTCCTGTCGGTACTGAACGTTGAAAGCCGCGTAGTCCTTGAGCTCGGTGAAGAACGCATCGTTTTTCTGGTTTAACATGTTCTTGGGAGACTGTTCCGTGACCGTGATGATTTCGTTGAGCGTCACCGTCCGGTTCTTTTCGTCGACCGCGAGAGAGGCGTCCATGACGTTTCCGCCGCCAAAGTCGACCTTCCAGCTTTTGCCGTTAAGATCCTTGAGATTGGCGAAGGAAGATCCCGGGGGGAGAATGATGGCCGTCGTCTCTTTGGACATTAAAGTCTGGTCGCCCTTCTGCGAGACGAGGAACATGTTTTCAAACGACGTCCCGTCGAGGATGTACTCGAAGTAGGAGAGCATATCTTTTTCTTTTTTATCGCTGTCGAATTTTTTCACCCCGATCTCGCGGAGGGACTTGTCCTTTGGATCCTGCGCGGCTAACTTCTGCACTTTACCCTCGATCGCGCGGACAAATTCGCCGCTGCCCAGTTTCTGATTCAGAATTTTGAGCGTTGGCCTTGTGCCGAAGCGCAGGTAGAATCCCTTTCCGATCTCATCCAGGAAGTTTTTTTCGACTTTTTTGTCCTTGGTCATCATTTTGCCGTGCTCGTCATAGATTTTCTTCAATGACGATTCCGGGACCATCTCGCTTTGTTCAATGGCCGCGCTGCCATCAGGATGGACGGATATCTTTTGAACGACCGACCGGTTGATGACCTCGGCGGATAAAACGCCGCTGCCCATGGCGACGAGACCCGCCGCCAATAAAAAACACCAGATGAATTTTTTCAAATTGACACCTCCTTCTTAAACGCTAAAAAAATGCTTATTATAAATAAATTGTCATTATGACAATGAAACAATATTTATTACGTTTGTATTAATACGGACTCCTTATCGCAAGAATCAGCCTCGTTCAAATGAAATAACATGCATGAGTATCCATGTCAAACACTTTTCATTCCTCATTTTTGTCTAAATTTGGGAAATCTAAAAATTAAAGAAAATTTTATTGAATCAAGTTACTACGGAGTGCATAAAATAGATGTCATCCTGAGCGAAGCGAAGGATCTCGCTTTTCTTACAGCTATGAGATGTTTCGCTACGCTCAACATGACAGGGATATAACCCATTATCTGCTCTCGTTAATAATAAAATCAATGCATCACTATTTATTTATTCAATCGATTTGAATTTCGTCTAGCCGATTTCCGGGAGGCAGAAAGAAAAGCTCGAGCGGCTGCCGCATCCGGAGCACGTCATTTCGGCCTCGAGCTTTTCGCACTTGATCTCTTTTTCCGTATTGAACGAGAGCTTCCATGAGCCGCCGCATTTCTCGCAGGAGCGGGGGACGGCCAAGTGGACCTCAATGGGCTGCCGCCGTCCGGACGGCGGCTTCACCGATAGGCGCTTGATCGTAAAATCCGCGGCTTGTGTTTCTTTGAGCTCCCTCAGGAGCGCGCGGAAGAATTTTAAAGTATCCTTGGATTTTTTTCGGGCCAGTTGTTTTCCGGCCTGCGTCCGCATGTTGGAGGGCAGGCAGGCGGCGTAGGTCAGCTCCTTGCTCAGGTAGTTCAGGATTGCGCCGAGGAGGGTCTTGCGGCGGAGTGTGGCTTTGATGAAAAAATTGGCGACGCCGAGTGTTCCAAATTTCGAGAGGAAATCCGCGTCATGGACGATATTGGTCACCCAATTTTTGCGGGCCTTGGCGTCGTACAGGGCGAGGAGGCCGGATGTCACACGATTGATGTCTCCGTTTCTCATCCCTGCTTCTCGCAGGATATTTCCGGCGAGCCGGGCCGCGTCTTTCTCTTCCGCGGTGTCGTCTTGGTGATATCGGCCGCCGCTGAATTTACCGGCGTCGTGGAAGAGGGCGGCGATCGAGGGCAGAAGCGGATCCCGTTTTTCGGCTTGGGCCAGTTGATAACCGAGGGAGGCGACGCAAGAAGTGTGCTCCCAGAGATAGCTGTCTTCCGTCCCCGGGCTTTTCGCGTACTCTTTCTCGGATTCTTCGATGAGGCGCTTGATTTTCCCTATCAGGCCGGGGTAACGCGCGCTGACGGCGCTGGCGAAGTTTGTTTTTTGAGTCTTCCTCATTTTTCTGAAGCTGCGCCTTCATTATCCTTTGGGTTTCAAACCGAAGTCAACTTTCTGCGATGGAAGCATTCTTCTTCGTCTGATTACGATAGGCGGCAGAGGCTGCCCTTTGCCCCCGCACCCCGGGGAACCAGTCCCGTCGGTTCCCCCCGTCGGAAAAGCCGACGGGTCCCCCTTCCGCTACGGGGGCCTCAGGGCAGCCTCTGCCGCCTATCGTGGATCACGTGTTCGCATTCTTTCAGACTGCTCCTGATTTTTGCGGTTTCCTGTGAATTTGATTATCATGGCCGTGTGAACGCGACACCCAGACGAAATCCCCTGCCGGTCACTTTTATTTTACTTGCCGGCGGGGAGAGCCGGCGGATGCGGCGGGACAAAGCTCGCCTTCCTGTCCCCGATGAACCTCTCGTCCAAAGAATCCTGAAGCAGGTCGAAGGATTTTTCGGCGAAGTTCTGATCAGCGTTTCCAAGGGGCAGCGGTTCGATTTTCTGATGAGTGAGCCATACGCCGTGCGGCTTGTAGAGGACGAAATCGAGGGTCAGGGACCTCTGGCTGGAATCCTGAGCGGGCTCCGAGCGGCGGCTCATGATGTCTGCCTCGTCGCGGCTTGCGATATCCCCGACATCGATTTGGATTTTCTGGCGCGCATTCTCGAAGAAGCGGAGGGTTTTGAGATCGTCGTTCCGTGTCCGGCGAAAGGGATGTTTGAACCGCTGTTGGCGGTCTACAAGAAATCAGTCATCCCCAAGATCGAGGAACTCCTGGCCTCGAATGTCCGCCAGGTCCTGGCTTTGTTCGATCTCTGCCGGACAAAGTTTCTGGAGATGGAAGATACGTCGTGGCTGCGGAACCTGAACAGCCCGGAGGATTATAAAAGCTATCTGAAGTCACTTTGGCAGAGGAAAAATCAGCCCTAAAAGGAGGACCAGAATAAATTTGCGAACTGACCTCAGGCAGGATATACGAGATCCTTCGCTTCGCTCAGGATGACCTTACGGGTCAGATCCCCACGTCGCTTTGCTCCTCGGGACGACCAAGAGGTCGGATCGCCACGCTTCGCTTGCGATGACAATGAAACAATATTTATTGCGTCTGTATTAATTTGCGTAATGCGTACTGACCGTAGTACAGTTTGGCTTTTTTAAGAGATCGGGTGGCGCCGACCGGGGCGCCCCAGAGTTCGACGCGAATGGGACCCCCCGAAAGACAGACGGTAAGAAATTCATTGACGAATGCTCCTTGGAAAGGAGGCAGAGAGCGAAGCGATCGTTGGAGGGAAACCCGCTCGAAGGGTTTCTCTCCAAGAGTGTCCGACAGGACCCGGCCCAAACTGTACTACGGTCAGTAATGCGTAGGCTTGACCCCGTCTTTTAAACACCGAGCCGGCTGTAAAATGCGAAAAAGAGATATCGTCCGGAAACCTCGGCCAAGCTCGCGCTCAAAAAGGCGAGGGTCATGAACCGGCCGCTCTCCTCTTTATGATAAAGAATTAGAAAGAGTGTGGCCGCTCCCAAAAAAAGAAGCCTGATGACGAGATACGGATACATCCGGGCCACCGGGAATTCAAGGAGCGTGGTTTTTCTCGCTCCAAGAAAACCCGCGCCGGGGGTGAAGAGGAGTGTCGTCAAGACGATCATGACTATGGCCGCGAGAGAAACAACGCAACAGGCATTTTGAAACGAGTGCGCCCGTTCCGGAAATTTCAAGAGCCAGCTTTGCGCGGAGGCGGCCCCCAGCGGACCTAAAAGCGCGGCCGCGAGGAAAAAAGAAAGCGGCGTGTGAAGGCTGCGCCAAACGGGCACGGTTGTCAGCATGTACAATTTGCTCATGCTGATAAGGAAGCCGAAACCCGTGATGGCGGCCAGGATGACGAGCCCTTGAAAGAAGATCGTCGGGGCAGCGTTTTTCCGGGCGAGGAACGCCAGAAGCACGACAAGAAACAGGAACATCAGCTCAAAAAAAATCTCGCGGCTTAGCCAGGAGCGCCGGAGGTTCTTCAAGACGAAAACGGCGCGCCGGGGCCGTCCAAGATGAAAAAATGAGAGCGCTGCCGCAAGACCGAGCGTCGAGATGATCGCCGTGAACACAGGAATGTCCAAGAAGTTGCTTTTGCCGCCGCGGCCCGAGTTCCCAAATATGAGAAAAAAGGCCGTCCCCATCCAGAATGCCCCGACGGCGGTTTGAGAAAGAAGAGTAAAACCGACGAGAGGCCACTCTTTTGCCGCCCTCCAGGACATCTTAGATTTCTTCCCAATTCGCGACTTCGGCGGTGTCCTTGGTGGCGCGCGGCGCGTCCCGGTGCGGCTTGATCACGACGGCCGGCTCCGTGAGGGCGGCTTCCGGAAGCGGGAAAACCTCGCTCGTCCCTCCGTATTTCTTGCGGAGGTCCGCGAGATCTCCGAAATCCAGCGCCCGCATCGGACAGGCGGCGACACAGGCCGGCGGCTTGCCCAGGTCGATGTAGTCGTAGCAGAAGTGGCATTTCGTCATCAGCCGCGAAGCCTCGTCGAACTGCATCGCGCCATAGGGGCAGGCCCATTCGCAGTAGCGGCAGCCGATGCAGCCCTGCGTATCGAGGAGGACGATCCCGTCCTCGCGTTTGGTGATGCACTTGGTCGGGCAGCCGTCACTACAGATCGGTTTTTCGCATTGATGGCAGGCCATGGAGAGATAATAAGAAAAGACACCGGGGACCCAGACGTTGCCGGATTTGACCCAATTGCCGCCGGCGACTTCATAGACCCGGCGCCAGAGGATGCCGATTGGGAGGTTGTGCTTGTCCTTGCAGGCGGCTTGGCAGGCCTTGCAGCCCGAGCAGGCGCTCGAGTCGAAGTAGAAAGCGTACTGCCGGACCCAGGATTGCTTCATCGGACTTTCTCCGCTTGAGCCATGATCGTGTGCTGGGCGTTGCCGAAGGCCAGCGGCGTCCAGCGCTCGGACGTCAGGACATTGACCGAACCGCCGCGGTCCACGCCTTTTTCGTCGGGATCCCACCACGCGCCCTGGGGGATGGCGATAACGCCCGGCAGGATCCGCTTTGTCACCCGGCAGCGAAGCCGCGTCGCCCCCCGGTCGTTGAAGACCTTGACCTCGTCGCCGTTCCGGATGCCGCGCGGCTCGGCGTCGACGGGATTGATGAAGACGCGCTGCGGCCAGGCTTCCCGGAGCCAATCGACGTTATCGAGGGTCGAATGGACGGTCGCCAGGTAATGGTGGCCGATGACCTGGAGCGGGTATTTCTTGGCTTCGGGGCCGAAGGGGCTCTCCCATTCCTGGATGTACTTCGGCACGGCCGGGATGACGTCGGGCTTGTTCATGTCGTGAAGGCGCTTCGAAAAGATCTCGATCTTGCCGGACGGCGTGGGCAGCGGATTCTTTTCGGGGTCCCTGCGGAATTCCGTAAAGGCCACGGCGGGCTTGGTCACGGGAAGGGAATAAACGCCGATATTCGATTTTTCGAACTCATCGAGCGGGGGAATGTTCGGAAACCGGGTCTTCCGGTAATATTCGATGGCCCAGGCGACCCAATCGCGCTCGTTCCGGCCTTCGGTGTAGGCGTCATAAAGGCCGAGCCGCTTGGCGATCCCGGCGCATATTTGATAATCGCTCTTTGCCTCTCCCGGCGGGTCCACGACCTTGGGCATGAGGATGACCTCGTCGCCGTACTTCCAGCCGTCGGCCAGGCCCCAGGCCTCGAATTGGGTGCAGGCGGGCAGGAGGATGTCGGCGAAGCGGCCGGTCGACGTCAGGAAGTTGTCCTGGACGACGAGGAATTCCACGAGCTTCTCGTCCTGGAGAATTTTTGCCGTCCGGTTGATGTTGGCGTGCTGGTTGATGAGCGCATTGCAGGCCACGGCATAGATCATTTTGATGTTCGTGCCGAGCTTGTCCGCTCCGACGACGCCGTCGGCCAGGCCCATGTTCTTTCCGCGGAGGACGCCTTCGGACCAGAGGAACGAGGGAATCTGCGCCTTGACCGGATTCTTGCCCATCGGGAAGACGATCCACTCCGGCCCGCCGTCGGGCGCCTGCAGGGCGATCCCCCCGGCCCAGCCGCCGGGAATCCCGACATTTCCGGTGAGCGCGGCCAGGACGCAGCCCGCTCTGACGGCCTGTTCGCCGTAGGCCCGGCGCTGCATCCCGTAGCCTTGGTAGAGGACGCCCGGTTTTAGCGTAGCGTATTCGCGGGCGAGGCGGATGATCGCTGACCTGGGAACGCCGCAGATGGCTTCGGCCCACTCGGGCGTCTTAGAGATGCCGTCGCGCGTTCCAAAGACGTAATCCTTGTAGCTCTCCGCTCCCTCGGCCCCCGGCGGCATCTGCGTTTCGTCGAAGCCGACACAGTGCGTCTTGACGAAGTCGGCGTCGTAGAGCTTCTCGCTGATCATGACGTAGGCCATGGCCGACATCATGGCCGCGTCCGTCCCGGGCCGGATGGGAATCCACTCGTCGGCCAGGGCCACGGCGCTGAGCGTCAGACGCGGGTCGATACAGACGAGCCTCGCGCCCTTCTCCTTGGCCTTCTTGAGGATGTATTCGGAGTTCGTCCCGTCGCGCATTTCGGACGGATTCCAGCTCCACATGAGGATGTATTTGGAGTTCAGCCAGTCCTGGCGCTGGTTCCCGGTCACGTTCGTGCCGTAAACAAAGGGCGTGGCGCAGGAAATGGCGGCCCAGGAGTAGCTGTTATAAAAGCCGAGCGAGCCGCCGAAGAGGTTCATCAGGCGTTGGGCGGTCTGGCGGCCGTTCGTCTGGTTGTAGCTTCCGGTGCCGTAGGGGACGTAGATGGCGGTGTTGCCGTAGGCCCGCTTGATGCGCTCCATTTCCGAAGCGACCTTGTCCAGCGCTTCGTCCCAGGAGATGCGGACGAACTTTCCCTCGCCGCGCCGGCCGGTCCTTTTCATCGGATATTTGAGGCGGTCGGGATGATCCTGCCGGCGGCGGTAGGATTGGCCGCGGATGCAGGGCCGGAGCTGGGGATCTTCGACGCTGTCGTTCGGCCTGTCGTCGCCCTCGATCCGGACGATGCGGCCGTCCAAAACATAGACTTTGAGCAGGCATCGCCCGCCGCAGTTGTGGGAGGGGCAGCCGGTGCGGATCATTTTGACTTCGGGCGAGGATTCCTGGAACGCCGGGCCGGGCGGCGCTGAGGGGGTTGAGCGGAGCTTTTTTCCGAGCTTGGTCGAGGCTAGGGCCGAGCCGCCGAAGAAGGTGCTCCAGCCGAGAAAGCTGCGCCTTTTCATCCGCGCGGCTTCAAGTTTTTTTTTGATGAAAGGAAGTTCACTCATAGGAATATTCGCGCAGTGCTTGCCACCGGGATCTCTCGGCCCAGATCATGATGGCGACCAGCAATCCATTGCTGACTCCGTCAACGAGGATAAAGCGAAAAACGGCGAGAATTCCTGTTTCAAATAAGTTGGGCGCCGCGAAGGCCCTGGCCGCGAAGATGCTTAAAACAGCGTAAGTCACGCGCCAGGCGACGGAGGCCAGGAGGGGAACAGACAGGGAAATCCTTCCGGCTTTATTCAAGAACGAGAAAATGCCGATAACGGCCAGCGATTCGAGAAGAATGGCCTGGGCCGGATTGATGACGGACAAGACGCTCCGGCCGGGGAGAAAGAGGTCAAAAAGCTTGATGCTCGAAGCCGTGCCAGCGGCCAGAAAAATGGAAACGGATTTCCCGCTTGCGGCGAAGGCCCGGCTCATGAAAAAAAAGCCCGCCGGGAACATCATGAGTCCCGCCAATCCCGGCGCCGGGACAAGATGGAAAACGTACCCGGCCGTGGCTTCCCAGATTCCCCAGAGAGAGCCCCAGAGAAAGGCGCTTCTCAATACGTCCGTCCGTCCATCCTGTCGTCCGGTCATGGGAGTTATTTTATCAGGATGCGCCGCCGCGTCAAGAAGACCAAATCGAAAAAAGTTCCGCGCTTCTCGGCATATCTATTTGGCATTCCGGCTCTGGTTCAATTCGACCGGACGGTCTCCGTCGCGCTCATTTTTGAATTCTTGACTTCGAGCCGTGGCCGGTCATATCATTATTCCGAAAGGGCAGGTTTCGATTACGAGCTTAATATCCGCGACAGTCACTCAGAGCAAAAAAGCAATTTTCTATAACTCAAGGGGGCTATCATGAAGCGCGCCGCGCTTGTCCTTGGTTTTGGCGTCGCAATCGCCATTCTCGGCTCTCCGTCAAGTCAAACGCTCCGCCCGGACCGTAATGAAAATTTCTTGCTCGCCGGAGTAAATATCAACACGAATTTATACTGTTTGGTGCGGCCGGATTTTTCCCTGCAGAATAATCCTCAAGATTACGGGCCGTGGAACCGCGACCTGGAATGGTATGAATCCTCGGACGGGCTTATATTCTCCAAAAAAGGGACTTTTGTCGAACGTGGAGGAGTTCCCTCCCTGGCTAAAACAACGGACGGCCGGCTGTTTGCCGTTTTTCAGTGGTTCCCTTTGTCCAGGAAAGAGGCGTTCGACCAGGTGGGCTTTAAGATCAGTTCTAACCAGGGATTAAGCTGGACTCCGCCCGAGCTCATCCGCTTGCCGGACCTGCCTCCTCAATTCTTCAGAGTTTTTGACCCGACCCTTGTCGTCCTTGCCGGAGGCGGATTCCGGCTGTATTTCAGCTCGGAACGGATAAGCGCCCAGAATAGCCGCGGGAACAGGGCCATTTTCTCGGCCATTTCGAGCGACGGGATCAATTACCAATTCGAACCCGGCCAGCGCTTCGGTTTCGATGACAGCGAAACTTACGACTGCGCCGTCGGTTATTTGGGGGGAATCTGGCATCTCTACTGTCCCGTGTCGAATTCGGAGGGTTGGGGCTACCATGCAACCTCAGCGGACGGCTTGAATTTTGACCGGCAGCCGGATGTGTTCATCGCCGGGCAGCTGGATTGGCTGGGGAATGTGCTCTCCACGGCAAAGGGGCTGTATTTCTATGGGACGGGACGGCCCGGAAGTTGGGCGGGATTTTCAACGGACGGCTTTAACTGGACTCAGCTATCGGATCGAACCGGCCTGAGCGGCGATCCGGCAGTCGCAATCGCTGGAGAATACCGATATCTGGCTGTCGGCACGGGCCCTCTGCGGCCGGATGCTAAGACGGGACCGCCTGTCTTCACTAAAAAATCGATCATCAAAAGATAAATACGGGAAATTAAAAAATTTTGCCTCGAAATCTATTTCCCGAGCTCTTTTCGTATCTTTTCGAGTTTTTCCCCGAGCACCGGCGCGAACTGAATGAATTGTTTCAGAGTATCACAGATATAAGCTTCACAATGAGCGCACGTCGGGACTTTGCGAGATGAGGCGCATAGCCTAATCCCGCAACTGATCGCATGCGCCGTGCTCAGTCTCTTCCCCTCCGGACATCCGTCACAAACACACATATCCGCGGAGCAATCTTTCGCACCAAAGGACTCAGCCCATTTCTTGGCGACCATTTCGAGTCCGGCGCGGTCGTCTTTCTGGGTTGCCAGATAAGCCTCGCATTCCCCGCAATCGAGACCGCAATAGGCCAATATTTTCGCCATAATTCCTCCTCTCCGTGTCTTGTCGAATTCCAGATTATAACCCAACCTTTTTAAATTATAAACCGCATTTGTTTTTCCTCAATTTCCCGAATTTTACGGTCATGTTCCGGAATTCCGCCTCACGGCAATTAGCAATTTAGGATCGAGAGATATTCATTTTTTCAAGAAAGGTTCGCCTATTGAATTTGCCGGCGGGAGGGTATAGATTGTTTCAAGGAATGACGACCCGGCTGTTATCCTGAAGATTACAAAAAAATGAGAAAACGGAAAAAGGTCCTCGTCAGTGGGTGCTATGACCTGCTTCATGCGGGCCATGTGGCCTTTTTAAGGGAAGCGGCCTCGTTCGGCCGGCTATTTGTGACTATCGGATCCGATCGGAATGTCGGGCTGTTGAAAGGCAAGCCGCCGTATTTTTCTCAAGAGGAACGGCTTTACATAATCAAAAACATATCCTGCGTCGAGGACGCCTGGATCGGCTCGGGCACGGGTCTGCTCGATTTTGAGCCCGAGCTCCGGCGGATCAAGGCCGATATCCTGGTCGTCAACGAGGACGGCCATACGGAGGAGAAAAGAGCCCCTTTGCCGGAGGCTCAATATCGAATACAAAATCTTAAAAAGGATCCCGGCCGAAGGGCTGCCTGCGCGCGCCAGCTCGGACATAAAAAAGGAACTCGGCTTTCCTTTCTCGCTTCGGATAAAAAAATAGCGGGCGCTCTCAAGATCAAAATCCGCATCTAAAAAGGCGGAGGCGCATCGCCTCTTCTCCGGAAAAGGCGCACCTTTTTATGCCTTTTTATAGCTTGACATTGCCGCCGAATGGCAATAAATTCTTATGTTGTCGAATTTTGTATGGAGAGTATAAGACCATGATTAAAAAACTCATCCCGGCTTTGATCTGTTTGACGCTGGTGTTGACGCCGTCCTATTGGGCCGCCCAACAAAGACAGCTCGACGTCCCTTATGTCCCGACCAAATATCCCGTCGTCGACGAAATGTTGCGGATGGCCAACATCCAAAAAAGCGATATCGTCTACGACCTCGGCTGCGGCGACGGCCGCCTCGTTGTCGGCGCTGCGCAAAAGTACGGCGCCCGAGGCATCGGTTTCGATATCGATCCCGAGCGTATCCAGGAAAGCAGGGACAATGCGACCAAAGCCGGTGTGACGAACCTGGTCAAATTTTACGAACAGGATCTCTTTCAGGCCGATTTCCATGAAGCCTCGGTCATGACCCTCTATCTTCTCACGAGCGTCAACCTCAAATTGAGGCCGAAGCTCGTCCGCGAGCTCAAACCGGGGACGCGCGTCGTCTCCCACAATTTCGGCATGGGCGAATGGAAGCCGGACCAGTCCTCAACGGTCATGGTCGAGGACATCTCCCACGAAGTCTATCTGTGGATCATCCCGGCCAATGTCAGCGGGACATGGACGTGGGCCATGGGCAAGCCGCCGGTCAAGTGCAAGATGAATCTGACTCAATATTTCCAATATTCCACCGGCAGCGCGACGGTCGGCACAGAGGCCTCCGAGATCAAAGATCTCTCGCTTAAAGGAGACGAGATCCGATTCATCCTGGAGAGGCCGGTCGAGGGAAAACTCGTGCCCATGGTCTTTGAAGGCAAGGCCGAGGGACATGCGATCAGCGGAACGATCAAGTTCCAGGCGGGCGGCAAGGATTTCGTCTGGGAATGGAAGGCCCGCCGCGATCCGGCCACCGAAAAGCCGATCGACATGGAGCCCGGAAGAAATTCCCTCACATTCCGTTAAGACTCGCATTCTATCGCTCGATATTCTTCGAAGATGACGAAGAAGTCTTTTTTTAATGCCGTGGCAAAAGGGAAAACAGACATTCTGCAGATTTTCCTTAATATTTTGGCCAAAATTCGATCCGGCTACTGCGTGATCGGAGGGCTGGCCGTCAACGCCTACGTCGAACCTGTCGTCAGCCTTGACCTCGATATGGTCATTGCCTTGCCGGATCTCGGGAAGGTGTGCGGCGCTGCGGCAAAAAAAGGTTTTAGAATTCAAAAATACGAGCATAGCGTGAACTTGGTTAAGGCGGGGTCGGATCTCCGGATCCAGCTTCAGACCGATGCCCGGTATCAAGATTTCATTTCTCGATCGAAGCGCAAAGAAGTCCTTGGATATAGAATGAAAGTGGCTGCTCTCGAGGACGTTTTAAAAGGGAAGGTCTGGGCCTATTGTGACGAACAACGCCGCAGGAGCAAAAGGCAAAAAGACTTGGCTGATATAATCAGGCTTATTGAAGCCTTCCCCGAATTGAAACGCCGAATTCCAATGAAGATGAAGCAGCTGGTGAAATAGCCTGTTTAAACGGTCCTGCCGTCATCCGATATGAAAGAATTATAAGCAATGCCCACGAGAAGAGAATTCATTAAAAATAGCGCGATCATAGCTGGAGGTACGATTTTTAGGGGAAGCGAGTTCATAACCAGGAGTCGCGGAGAGCGTTTTGAAAAAAGCCGGGTCGTCTCCGTCGCTGCAGAGGATATGCTCAAGGAAGGAGCCTACAATCCCGAGGCCGTCCACCGGGCGTTTGCGGCGGGATTAAAGGAAATGACGAGCCAAAAAACTCTCGAGAACGCCTGGTCGTCCCTTTTCTCCGCTGATGACGTGGTCGGGATCAAGATCAATTGTATCGGCGCGCCGAAAATATCCTCATCCCTGGCCTCGATCAACGAGACGATCGTCGGGCTCAAAAGCGCGGGTGTTAAAGAGAACAACATCATCGTCTGGGACCGGACGGACCGGGAGGTCGTCCGGACGGGGCTCGAAATCAATAAAGGTTCGAGCGGCGTTCGCGCCCACGGCACTTCCACGGTTTCGGAAGCGATCTTGCCCTGGGTCGAGGGCTACGACAAGAACATCTATGTTTCGTTCGATGACGGAACTCTTAAAAAATACAAAGAACTCATCAAACGGGATTTCACGAAAGAGGGATCACATCGGGAGATCTTCAACTCCGTGGCCTGGCTGTGGATGCTCATCCAGCAGGGAAATGAAAAAGCCAAGAAATACAGCGCCGAGATCAGGCGGCTATACACGGATTACAGCGATCGGGAAGGCATCAAAAGAATCGCCGAAGAAGTCGCCGATATGTTCAATGAGGTAACCATCGAGAATGAAGAGAAATCGTGCTTTTCCAACATCGTCACCAAGGACATCACCAAGCTCGTCAATATCGCCGTCCTCAAGCACAATGAGGACAGCGGCGTGACTTGGGCGACGAAAAACATCGCCTTGGGCGTCACGACAAACAAGGTTCGTTTTCATATCGATTATTGCGCTAAGGCCATTTCCGAGATTCTCAGCGAGCCGTGTTTAAAGGACAAAATGGTTTTGCACATCGGCGAGGCGGCTAAAATATCGACGGTCAGCGTCGCCGGAGCCCGCATCGCCTATGATAACCGGATCTTTTTCAGCCGCGACCCGGTGGCCATGGACCGGATCGGGCTTGAGATTCTCGAGGCAAAAAGAAAAGACCAAGGTTTGGAATCCGTCAGGGATATATCGACCCATGTCTCGGCCTGCGCCCGCAAAGGACTCGGCACCGACGACCTGGCGAAGATTGAACTCAGGGAGCTCGAAGCTTAGAAGGGCATGCATCCTGTAGTTTCAGCAACCGGAAGCTCTATAACGAATAGTGGGGGAAAATAGATCGCGTTTATCGACGTTTCTTATTGACTTTTCGCGCGAGTTTGCTATAATTTAATCAATAAGATAGGCAGAAGGTCATGCGACTCGAGCATTATTCAGGGCGAAAACTGAAAGCAGAAATCCTGGAGATCATCGACAAGTAAATTGGCCGCCTAAATTGCTTTTGTTGGAATAGTCGAAGTCGGCAATGATCGAGATCAGATAATCGTAAATTCGTTGCCTTCTTAATAGCGGAAAAATCGCTCTGATTTGAAATCGGAGCCGGAGGGGGAGCGTTGGCTGAAACGCGAAAGAGCGGAACCGAACCGACGCCGATCGCTCATGTTCTTCAGTCTGAATTCGGAGAATGGAAGTTCCATGAACTTTCCGAACACCTTTATGAAACCGCGAATATCGCCCGCAATTTTGCCGCACGATTCAACGGCGGAGATTGGGCTTACCTCGCAGGTCTATGGCATGATATCGGAAAATATTCCGCAGATTTTCAAAAATACATCCGTAATGCGTCGGGAATGGAAAAAGTAGAAGCGCATATCGAGACTGGCTCGAAGGGGCGAGTCAATCATTCCTCGGCCGGGGCGTTGCTCGCGATAAGGAAATTTAATTTATCGGGTCGCGTTCTCGCTTATCTCATAGCTGGGCATCACGCGGGTTTGCCGGATTGGCATGTCGACGAAAGCGGCGCTTCCGCTTTGTCGGTTCGCTTGGCGAATCGAAGCCTCTTGGATGCGCTGGATCTCGAGCGACTGTCGGCCGATTTATTGGAGCAGAATATTCCAACTTTCAGTCCGCCCGGAGGCAAACCAGGATTTCATCTTTGGGTCCGTATGCTGTATTCGGCGCTCGTCGACGCTGATTTCCTCAATACGGAAAGCTTCATGGAGCCCTCCAATCAGGCAAAACGCGGCCAGTTCGTCGATATTCCCGAGCTTCTGGTTCGTTTCGATTCCTTTATGATCGATTTGAGGAATAAGGCCGTTCGTTCTCATGTTAACGATCTGCGCGATGAAGTTTTATTCTCTTGCGTCCAAAAATCCACCGAGCGTCCCGGATTATTCTTACTGGAAGTCCCAACGGGCGGTGGAAAAACCCTCTCCAGTATGGCCTTTTCCCTAAATCATGCCGCAAAACACGGCAAAAAGAGAATCATTTATGTTATTCCTTTTACCAGTATCATAGAACAAACGGCCGATATTTTTCGCGAGATATTCGGGGAAAATGTTATCGAGCATCACAGCAACCTCGATCCCGATAAGGAGACAGCGCGCGGTCGACTGGCGACAGAGAACTGGGATGCTCCGATCATCGTCACGACAAACGTCCAATTTTTAGAATCTTTATTCTCATCGCGATCCAGCCGATGCCGGAAACTCCACAATATCGTGAACAGCATCGTCATTCTTGATGAGGCGCAGCTTCTTCCGCCGATGTTCCTCCAACCGATTCTCGACATTTTGAACTTGTTGATGAAATACTATGGCGTCACGTCGGTTCTTAGCACGGCGACTCAGCCCGCTCTTTCCTCAAAAAAATGGTTTGATGGAAAACTCCGTGGCTTGGAAAATACCGATGGATCGGATGGAATATCCATCATCGATGATGCGGACCGATTATTCGAACGTTTGGATAGGATCGAGTATAGACTTCCCCAACCGGACTCGGTCTCGCGTGAATGGAAAGATGTCGCCGAGGAGATTTCTCGATTTGATACAGTCCTCTGCGTCGTGAATACTCGAAAAGCCTGTCGGGACCTATATCGACTTATGCCGCCTGGCACATATCATCTTTCGGCCCTCATGTGCGGAGAACACCGATCGCGGATCATCAAAGAAATAAAGGAAAAACTGCGACACGGTTCTCCGGTCCGCGTCATCAGTACCCAGCTCGTCGAGGCGGGAGTCGATCTCGACTTCCCAGTTGTTTTTCGTGCGATGACAGGATTGGATTCTATCGTTCAGGCTGCCGGACGATGCAATCGGGAAGGAAAAATGGACAAAGGCCGGGTCGTCGTCTTCAATCCGCCGCAACCTTCTCCGCCTGGGCTTCTTCGGAAGGCCGAAGACGCGGCGAAAAGCGTCCTTGATAATTGGCGAGGATGTTCGATGAATCGAAAAATGTTTCGAGAATATTTTGAACTTCTTTATGGCCGAACCGAATTGGATAAGAAAGGGATCGCCGAGCTATTGAAGTGTGATGGCCAAATCGAGATCCAGTTCAAAGCGGCCGCTAATCGGTTTCAATTGATCGATGAGTCCGAATCGTCATCGCTTTTTGTGCGATACGGGGAAGGGCCGTCTTTAATCGATCAACTGAAACGAAAGGGGCCGGAGTCATGGTTGTTGAGAAAATTACAGCGTTTTGTGGTTTCTCTTCCAAAATATGCTTTTGGACAGCTTTTAGCACAGGGAAAGATCGTCGAGGCTTATCCGGGATTTTATGCGCAGGAATTCGACGGATTCTATGACAATAATACCGGCGTTAAGTTGGACGATGAAATGATTGAACCGATGTCATTGATGCTTTGAAAAGGAGGAATTGAATGTATCCGTCCTATTGCCTTGAAGTAAACGGCGATTATGCTTGTTTTACACGGCCGGAGATGAAGGTTGAGCGTGTTAGTTACGACATTATGACGCCATCGGCGGCGCGGGCGGTATTCGAATGTATTCTTTGGAAGCCCGCGATCCGCTGGGTCATCGAAAAAATCGAGGTTCTCCGGCCGATTCGATGGATCAGCGTGCGGCGAAATGAGATCGGGTGCGTCATACCGAATCGTAATATCGAAACTGCCATAAGAGCCGGCAGAGGGCGACTCGGCATATTCATCGAGGATGAACGCCAACAACGCGCCGGATTATTTCTTCGAGATGTCGCTTATCGAATTCATGCTCATTTCGAAATGACGGACAAAAAAGGCGAGAGCGATCATCCCATGAAATTTTCCGAGATGTTTGTCCGCCGGGCAAAAAATGGTCAATGCATTAACCAACCTTATTTGGGATGCCGCGAATTCGCGGCGGATTTTCATCTTATCGAGGATACCGCTAAAGCCGAAACTGTGATCGATGAAACGCGCCCATTGGGTTGGATGCTTTATGATATAGATTTTTCGAATTTGGACGTACCAAAGCCGATGTTTTTCAACGCGAAGTTGATTAAAGGCGCCCTTTCCGTTCCTCACCCTGAAAGCCAGGAGGTGAAACGATGATTCTCCAGGCTTTGTACGATTATTACAAGAGAAAAAGCGCCGATCCGGAATCGGGTATCGCGCCGCCGGGCTTCGAAGTCAAAGAAATTCCCTTCTTGCTTGTCATCGATAAGGAAGGCCGCTTGTTGAACATTGAAGATACAAGAGAAGGTGAAGGAAAACTAAAAAGGGCAAAAAGATATTTAGTGCCTCAAAGCGTGAAAAGGGCGTCGAATATCGCCGCGAATCTGCTGTGGGATAACGCGGAATATGTTTTGGGGATTTCCATTAAAACGACAAAAGTAGATCGATTGAGGGAAATGCATCAGTCGTTCATTGAACGAATTGAAAAAGAATTGGCGCATGTTGAGGATGACGCACTATTCGCGGTAAAAAATTTTCTTCGGAACGTCGAAGAGTCGAAAATCGCCCAAACCGGCGCTTGGAAAGATATTCATGCTACGAATCCGTTTATTTCTTTTCGATTTAATGAAGACCTTGATCTGGTATGTCAAAGGAATCGGATTTTTGAAGCACTTAAATGGAATAAGTCATCTGAGGATGTGCCGAATTTGTGTTTGATTACCGGAGAAAAGCAGCCGACTGAGATTTTGCACTCGGCCATCAAAGGAGTTTATGGTGCGCAATCTACCGGTGCCAACATAATGAGCTTCAATTTGGACGCTTTCAAATCGTTCAATAAAGATCAAGGCATGAACGCTCCCGTTGGAAAGAGCGCCGCATTTGCTTATACGACGGGTCTAAATTATTTACTCCGGAAGGATTCTCGGCAGAAACTTCTCGTTGGCGATGCGACCATGGTCTTCTGGGCGGAACGGCCAAATAAATTGGAAACCCAACTCGCCGATATCTTTGGCGAACCTCCGAAAGACGATCCCGATCGACAAATCAACGCCGTTCGGAGTCTTTATCGTTCTATCGATGCGGGCGCGTTCGCCGACAACGGCGGCGATACCATATTTTTCGTTCTAGGACTTTCCCCCAATGCCGCAAGAATAGCGATCAGATATTGGAGCGTGTCCACCGTGACCGAGCTGGCAGGACGGATCAAACAACATTTCGAGGACCTTGAGATTATCCGCAGAACAATTGGCAAGAATCCCGATCCGGAGTTTCTCTCCCTATTTCGAATTCTCGTTTCTGTGGCGATACAGGGCAAGTCTGATAATATCATTCCGAACCTGTCCGGCGATATAATGAGGTCGATTCTGGATGGAACTCCTTACCCACGCACGCTTCTGAATGCGGCCATCCGACGCGTCCGGGCATCGCATGAAGTCACATATGCTATAGCTTCGATTCTTAAAGCCTATCTGAATCGGCGAATAAGAATATTAAAACTAAAACAAAAGGAGGTATCGGTCATGCTCGATGGGGACAATCAAAACATCGGCTATCGGCTGGGACGGCTGTTCGCCGTCCTTGAGAAGGCCCAGGAAGAAGCGAATCCTGGACTCAACGCCACGATCCGGGATCGTTATTACGGAGCCGCATCTTCGACTCCGGTCACGGTTTTCCCGATTCTTATGAAACTGAAAAACCATCACATCGCGAAGCTCGAGAATCGTGGCCGGGCCGTCAACCTGGAACGTCTTCTCGGCGCTATCATGGAGGAAATTATTGACTTCCCTGCACATCTCAGCATGGAAGACCAGGGCCGTTTTGCTGTCGGCTATTATCACCAGCGGCAAGATTTCTTCAAAAAGTCTCAAAAGGAGGACTGAATATGAGCATCCAAAACCGCTATGATTTCGTGTTTCTATTCGACGTGAAGGACGGAAATCCTAACGGCGATCCTGACGCCGGCAATTTGCCGCGCATCGATGCCGAGACGGGCTTCGGCCTGATTACCGACGTTTGTCTAAAACGGAAAATTCGTAACTATGTCGGACTCGTGAAGGGAGAACAGCCGCCATTTGAGATCTATGTCAAAGAAAAGGCTATTTTGAATAAGCAACATGAACGGGCGTATGTCGCCATCGGAGCCGCAGATTTATTGAAGGGCGACGATAAGAAACGAAAAGGCGGCGAGAAGGTCGACGAGGCGCGGGTGTGGATGTGTAAGAATTTTTTTGATGTTCGCACTTTTGGAGCGGTTATGTCGACGGGGGTTAACTGCGGTCAAGTTCGCGGGCCGGTTCAAATGACGTTTGCACGATCGATCGATCCGATCGTTGCCCTTGAACACTCCATTACTCGAATGGCCGTCACAACAGAGAAGGAAGCGCAAGAACAGGGTGGCGATAATAGGACAATGGGACGCAAATTTACGGTTCCTTACGGGCTTTATTTGGGACAGGGATTTGTTTCCGCGCATTTGGCCGAGGATACGAAGTTTTCAGAAGAAGATCTTAATCTTGTCTGGGATGCTCTGGCCAATATGTTTGAGCATGACCGATCCGCCGCCCGAGGGATGATGTCCACACGCGGGCTCTATATCTTCAAGCATGCTTCCAAGCTCGGCAATGCCCCGGCGTTTGCTCTTTTTTCCAGAATTAAGGTCAAGCGGAACGATGGCGTTGTTGTCCCTCGTAATTTTAGTGATTATGAGGTGACCATAGACCGATCAGGTTTGGATAAGCTAAACGTGGAGTTGATTGTCAAATCCTGAACTCTATGTATTCCGAAGACGACTGCGTTCCCATCTCCGCCCTCCAGCACTTCGTCTTTTGCCGGAGGCAATGCGCCTTGATTCATATCGAAAGGATCTGGGACGAGAATCGTTTGACCGCCGAAGGCCGCCTAATGCACGAAAGGGCGCATTCGCAGGAAACAGAGACGAGCGGAGACTGCCGGATCGTGCGCGGCCTTCGATTGAGGTCGCTCCGGCTGGGGCTCGTAGGCGTCGCCGATGTCGTGGAGTTTTACGGGCGCCGGCACGAGCCGGCTGCTGCCGATGACGACAGGTATTATGGCGAGATCCCTGGATTGAAGGGACGATGGCGGGCGGTGCCGGTGGAATACAAGAGAGGAAGGCCGAAGGCGGATCAATCGGATGAGGTCCAGTTATGCGCTCAAGCCTTGTGTCTGGAAGAAATGCTCAACGTTTCAATTAAAAGCGGCTTTCTTTTCTACGGGGCCATCCGGCATCGTCATCCGGTCGACTTCACTCCAGCTCTGCGCGAGGAAACGGAAGCGTTGAGCCTAGAGCTTCACGCGTTTCTCGAAGCGGAAAATACACCGCCAGCTGAGCACGCCAAGCGATGCGATAGCTGTTCGATCGTAAATATCTGCATGCCGGAGTCGGCCGGAGCGGGGAGAAACGTCCGGCGATATATTTCCAAGGCGTTGGCCGAGGAATAAGAAGCGGAAAACGTGAGACATCTCTTGAATACGCTCTTCGTCACAAGCGAGGGTGCTGCCCTGTTTAAGGAGGGGGAAACCGTCGAAGTCAAGGTCGGGAACGAAACCAAAGCGAAGATCCCGATTCATACGCTGGGCGGGATCGTCGTTTTCGGCAACGCCTATTGCAGCCCGCCGTTGATGGGCTTATGCGCGGAGAACAAGGTCGCCGTCTCCTTTCTCTCCGAATACGGCCGTTTCATCGCGAAAGTCGTTGGCCCGGTTTCGGGAAACGTCCGTCTTCGAAGAGAGCAATACCGGCGGACGGACGATCCGGCCGGTTCCGCAGAAATCGCCCGGACAATGGTCATCGGCAAAATCGCCAATTGTCGGACGGTCCTCCAGCGCGCGCTGCGCGATCATCCGGATAATTCATGGGCGGCAGAGATCCAAGCCGCGATCGACAAAATGGCCAATATCCTCCGGAGTTTGTCGGCGGATGGGATATCGCTCGATGTTGTCAGGGGAAGAGAAGGCGAAGCGGGGAATTACTATTTCGGCGTCTTCGACAATCTCATCACCGCCCAGAAGAACGAATTCACGTTCCAGGCGCGGAACCGACGGCCGCCCACGGACCGGGTGAATTCTCTTCTTTCGTTTTTCTACACGTTGTTGGTACATGACGTTGAATCCGCTTTAGAAACTGTCGGCCTGGATCCGGCGGTCGGATTTCTTCATCGGGATCGTCCGGGTCGGCCGGGATTGGCCTTGGACCTCATGGAGGAATTGCGTCCATTCCTAGCCGATCGTCTGGCGCTTTCTTTGATAAACAGAAATCAGCTTCGCGGGAAAGATTTCGAAGTCTCGGAAACGGGAGCGATCAACCTCAATCCCGATGTCCGAAAACTCGTGCTATCGGCTTATCAGACAAGAAAGCAGGAGGAAATCACTCATCCGTATTTGGGAGAAAAAATCAACGTCGGATTATTGCCGTTCGTCCAGGCGATGCTTTTGGCCCGTCATCTCCGCGGAGATATCGACGGCTATCCGCCGTTCATATGGAAATAAGGGGAGGGGCGAGAAATGATGGTCTTGGTCAGTTATGATGTTAATACACAGAATGCAGAAGGTCGGCGAAGACTGCGGCATGTGTCGAAGATCTGCCAAAATTTTGGTCAACGGGTCCAGTTATCGGTATTCGAGTGCCTCCTCGATCCGGCGAGATGGGCGTCGATGCGGCAGAAATTGATCGACGAAATATCGCCGGAAAAAGACAGCCTGCGATTCTATTTTCTTGGAGCCAATTGGAAGCGTCGCGTCGAACATGTAGGCGCGAAAGAAACCTATGATCCCGAGGGAGTGTTGGTGTTGTGAAAACGCTTGATTTCGTGTGGCGCGAACCGGGAGCGCGGGGAACTTACTGGTTAGGCTCGCGCGAGCTCTATCTTATTGATTGTATATGTATTCGAGACACAGCAATGGCATCTATGTCCGGCGGCGAAAGAAAAAATAAGGAGGTTCGCGGAAACAGGGTCGTATCCTGCTGTTTTTTTGTTAAATGAATTCGCTGCAGTCGCCCCCCGCGTGGGGGCGTGGATTGAAACAATAAACAAGGAGTATGCCGATGAATAAACAAGAAGTCGCCCCCCGCGTGGGGGCGTGGATTGAAACACCTTGATGTTGTCGCCTTCTTCGCCGGGACCCTGGTCGCCCCCCGCGTGGGGGCGTGGATTGAAAC